>ENA-UOOE01000040-UOOE01000040.1-fermentation-metagenome-genome-assembly--contig:-NODE-40-length-134781-cov-15.921433_pt1 | contig 134781 bp, 119 predicted proteins | sample MGYA00245776_ERZ724021 | MGnify/ENA primary metagenome ERZ724021 (study PRJEB28704, sample SAMN03018321) | fermentation metagenome | biome: anthropogenic terrestrial biome; feature: soil... | reverse complement strand
CCTTCCGCAAATAAGCATCGTCTTTTTCAATTTCGAGCACCCGTTCACGGATAGGTAAGGTCACTTTGATGATATCCTCGGCCAATTGCTTCTTGAGATCGCCATAACGTATTTCACAATTGTTCCATTGATTATCGAAATGCTGCACCACATCGGGCGCAGACACCACACGGAGGATCGTGAAAAGGTTTTCAATGTAATCGGGCTTCGGTGAATTCGGGGTGATAGGACCGCTGTCGGTCAGCGCTTTCTTCACCTTCTTTTCAATTTCTTTCGGACTATCGGACAGATAAATGGCGTTTCCTTCCGACTTACCCATTTTTCCACTACCATCCAGTCCCGGGATCTTAACCAACTCCCTGCCAAAGTTGTATGCCACCGGCTCCTTGAAATACTCTACCCCGTAGAAGTTATTAAAGCGGCGCGCAAACTTGCGTGTCATCTCCAGATGCTGTTCCTGATCCTTTCCAACAGGCACCTTGTCGGCATTGTGGATAAGAATATCTGCCGCCATCAGAGTTGGGTACGTCAGCAACCCGGCATTCACATTTTCGGGTTGCTTGCGGGCTTTCTCTTTGAAGGAAGCCGTTTTTGCCAATTCTCCCATATAGGCATGCATATTCAGATAAAGATAGAGCTCGGCAGTTTCATGCAGGTCACTCTGCACATAGATTACCGACTTTTCCGGATCAATGCCAGCGGCAAGATAATCCACCAGCACGTTCTTCACGTTAGCGTGTAAAGACTTCGGGTCAGGGTGAGTGGTGAGAGAATGTATATCGGCAATAAAAAAATAACACCTATTTTCGTCCTGCATCCGTATAAAATTACGCAATGCACCAAAATAATTCCCTAAATGCAACTTCCCTGTCGAACGAATGCCACTTAAAACAATATCCATGATCTGTTGAAATGAATTGAACGTACAAAGATAACAAAATATCGGCAAAAAAGAGTATGCTTTACTGTACAACCATTCGAAAAACAATACTGATTCTAAAATACCGCAATTAAAGAAATATTTCCGCAAATAGTTCTTTTTTGATGTTTAAAAGTACTATTTTTGCACTTTGAACATCATGTCATGCATGAGACCATGCAGACAATCAAAAGTATTCGATCAATAAGCAACAAATCATCAAAAATAATTTAAAATAGAACTTTATGAGTTGGTTAATCAAATCATCCATCGGACGGAAGTTTACACAAAGTATTTCCGGCCTTTTTCTGATTCTGTTCCTGCTGTTCCACATGTCTATGAACGTGGTGCTCATCTTCAGCTATGATGCCTACGATTTCATCGCCAATGAAATCCTTGGCGCCAACTGGTGGGCTGTTTTAGGAACGGCAGTTATTGCCTTGGGCATGGTAATTCATGTCGCCTATGGAATTATTCTAACGCTGCAAAACCGGAAAGCCCGCGGCAGAGACAAATATGCATCGTCCAGCAAAACGCCCGTAGCCTGGTCCTCCAAAAACATGTTCGTCCTGGGTTTGTTTGTGCTGCTTTTCCTCTTCCTGCATCTTTATCAGATGTGGTACCAGATGCAGTATAAAGAACTGCTCATGATCGAAGGTGCCCGCACCGACGGTGCTCAACTGGTAGAGGAAGTATTCTCCAATCTCTGGGTTGTAGTTGTATACATAATCGCTTTCGTCTCATTATGGTTCCATCTGACCCACGGCTTCTGGAGTGCACTTCATACCGTTGGCTGGAACAATACTGTCTGGATGAAACGAATAAAAGTGATCGGCAATATCTTCTCCACCATCATTTCTCTGGGTTTTATTGTCGTGGCTATTGCCGTTCATCTGGGATACTCCAACATATTAGGATAACTAAAGAATTTGAATATTATGAATAAAATAGACTCAAAAATACCCAAGGGGGCGCTCGCTGAAAAGTGGACCAACTACAAGAACAATCAGAAGCTGGTGAATCCGGCAAATAAACGTCGACTCGACATTATTGTCGTGGGCACCGGATTGGCCGGCGCATCGGCTGCCGCATCGCTGGGAGAGATGGGATTTAACGTGCTCAACTTCTGCATTCAGGACTCGCCACGCCGTGCTCACTCCATCGCCGCACAGGGAGGGATCAACGCAGCCAAAAACTATCCCAACGATGGCGACTCGGTATATCGCCTTTTCTACGACACCATCAAGGGAGGCGACTACCGTGCCCGCGAAGCCAATGTGTACCGGCTCGCCGAAGTATCGAACAGCATTATCGACCAGTGTGTGGCACAGGGTGTTCCCTTTGCCCGCGAATATGGCGGATTGCTGGCGAACCGTTCTTTTGGCGGCGCGCAGGTATCACGTACATTCTACGCCCGTGGACAGACCGGACAGCAGCTACTGCTAGGTGCTTACTCGGCATTGAGCCGCGCTGTTCACAACAAACAGGTAAAACTATACACACGTTATGAGATGGTGGATCTTGTCATCATCGACGGCCGTGCCCGCGGGATCATTGCCCGCAACCTGGTAACCGGAAAACTGGAACGATTTGCCGCACATGCCGTGGTAATCGCCACCGGCGGATATGGGAACACCTTTTTCCTCTCCACCAACGCGATGACCTCCAACGGTTCGGCAGCATGGCAGTGCTACAAGAAAGGAGCCTATTTTGCCAATCCATGTATGGCCCAGATTCACCCAACTTGCATCCCGGTACACGGTGAGTTCCAGTCGAAACTTACACTGATGTCGGAATCGTTGCGTAACGACGGTCGCATCTGGGTACCTAAAAGGCTGGAAGATGCCAAAGCAATTCGCGAAGGGAAACTGAAACCGACAGACCTAAAGGAAGAGGATCGTGACTACTACCTTGAACGTCGTTATCCGGCATTCGGAAATCTTGTACCGCGCGACGTAGCATCGCGCGCAGCCAAAGAACGTTGCGACGCAGGATATGGCGTTGGATCAACAGGACTGGCTGTATACCTCGACTTCGCGGAAGCTATCGGACGGCTCGGGAAAGATGTGGTGGAAGCCCGTTACGGGAACCTGTTCCAGATGTATGAGAAGATCGTGGACGACAATCCCTATGAAACCCCAATGATGATCTATCCTGCCATCCACTACACCATGGGCGGCATCTGGGTAGACTACGAGCTGATGAGTACTGTCCCCGGCTTGTTTGCCATTGGCGAAGCCAATTTCTCAGACCATGGTGCAAACCGCCTCGGCGCTTCGGCGCTTATGCAGGGACTTGCGGACGGATACTTTGTGCTGCCCTATACGATACAGAATTATCTGGCAGACCAGATCAATGTTCCGCGCTTCAAAACGGATGCTCCGGAATTCGACCAGGCCGAAAAAGAGATCAACGACAAACTTGACCGGCTGATGAAGATCGGGGGAAAACACTCCGTAGATCATATTCACAAGAAGCTGGGACATATCATGTGGGATTTCGTGGGAATGGGACGCAATGCTGAGGGGCTGAAGAAAGCCATCGAAGAGCTGAAAGAACTCAAAAAGGACTTCTGGACCAACCTGCGTATTCCTGGAAACAAAGAAACACTCAACGTAGAGCTCGAAAAAGCACTCCGCCTGGCCGATTTCATTGAGATAGGCGAGCTGATGGCTCACGACGCTCTCGACCGCGAAGAGTCGTGCGGTGGTCACTTTCGGATTGAACACCAGACAGAAGAAGGCGAAGCAATGCGTCACGACGATAAGTTCTCTTACGTCTCCTGCTGGGAGTACCAGGGAGAGGACAATGATCCGGTGATGTATAAGGAACCGCTGGAATACGAATTTGTGGTTCGTCAGCAGAGAAACTACAAATCGTAAGGTATTTTTAAACGATTCAAAAACAACCAATCATGGATAAAGATATCAATATAAAAGTAAAGGTCTGGCGCCAGAATGGACCCAAAGACAAAGGGCATTTTGAGACTTACCCGCTGGAAAACATCTCACAGGGTAGTTCTTTCCTGGAAATGCTCGACATCCTCAACGAGAAACTTATCAACGAAGGAAAAGAGCCGGTAGTGTTCGATCACGACTGCCGCGAAGGTATTTGCGGCATGTGCAGCCTGTACATCGATGGACATCCTCACGGGCCGGACGAAGGCATCACCACCTGCCAGCTGCATATGAGACGCTTCAACGACGGTGACACCATCACCGTGGAGCCGTGGCGTTCCGCCGGATTCCCGATCATCAAAGATTTGATGGTCGACAGATCGGCCTTCGATAAGATCATCCAGGCAGGCGGCTACATTTCGGTCAACACAGGAGGTATACCCGATGCCAATGCCATACCCATTCCGCGCGACGACGCCGAATTGGCAATGGATGCAGCTGCCTGCATCGGTTGCGGAGCCTGTGTGGCTGCATGCAAAAACGGGTCAGCCATGCTCTTCGTTTCGGCCAAGGTAAGCCAGTTTGCCCTGTTGCCGCAGGGACGTGTGGAAGCTACCCGCCGTGCCAAATCGATGGTCGCCAAGATGGATGAATTGGGATTCGGTAACTGTACCAACACAGGGGCTTGCGAAGTGGAGTGCCCGAAAAACATATCCATCAGCAATATTGCACGGCTGAACAGGGAGTTTCTGAAAGCCAAGTTGAGGGACTAAAAACCCCAAAGCTCATATTGAGAAAGCGTTACCTCTCTTTCTGAAGAGTTGGAACGCTTTTCTTATATAGCTTTAATCTTCTTTAACAACCTATTTTTGCTCTATTTTGTTAATCAGGTATCACAAGTAGTGATTTGTGATGAGTTCAACGATCAGCAAATATTATTACCGCTGAACGGTACAGGCGTAGACCATAAATTTCGTGTTATATGCGGTAGAGAAAAAGCAGAATGGAATGTTTTACCTAAAATGGACAAAATGAAAACAAAAACAACAATCAAAACAGGCATGGCCATTATATTGCTGTCCATGCTCAGCGTTCCTGCCTTCTCACAGATCAGGTTTGGTGTAAAAGCTGACGTGGGATTGAATAACCCAAGCTTCAGCAGTGACGCACTCAAGGTTGAAAATATGACATCGTACAGTATCGGCCCCTCCATTGAAGCCATGTTTCTTCCATTGGGAGTAGGTACCCTCGGCATAGAGGCCTCCCTTCTCTATAACGACAATCGCATGACAATTGCCCGGCTCTCGGGTGAAGGAACCGCTGCCGACAGGGATGTTTCAAACCGCTACCTGATACTCCCGGTAAATGCAAAGTTGAAGTTTGGAACAGGGATGCTCCCACTCAGACTCTACGCTGCAGCAGGCCCCTACGCGGGATATCTTATTCAGGGCGATGAAATCGATTTAGGACAGACCGCCGATCAGATAAAGGCGAAGGAGTTCCAGGCAGGCGTCAACTTGGGCCTTGGCTTTGAAGTGTTTAATATGATACAGGTAGGCGTAAACTACAGAGTTCAGCTTACCGACAATTATTCCATGGATGAACCGGACTGGGGTGATCCTCTTAACGGCAAATCAGAGATTTGGAGTATTACCGGGGCAATCTATTTCTAATGCATGTATGCTGATGTAATACTTCCGCTTCCGCTCGCCGATCTGTTCACCTACGCCATTCCGGAGGAGATGCAACCGAAGATCGGCGTTGGATTCAGGGTAATTGTCCCTTTCGGGAGCCGAAAGCACTACACCGCCATCGTTGCACATATTCACCGGGAAGCGCCGGAGAATATGGAAATAAAACCGATTTACTCCCTCATTGATTCACACCCGGTAGTGAATGAACAACAATTGAAGTTGTGGGAGTGGATCTCTTTTTATTATCTCTCTCCTCTAGGTGAAGTCTACAAAGCGGCCTTACCCCCCTCAATGAAACCACAGGATCTGCTTGATTCTTATACTCCTCATACCGAAACTTTCCTGCAGATAAACCCGATGTTAGACACGAAATCTGTGCATGAACTGGTGGGAAGGGCAAAAAAACAACAGGCACTCCTGGAGAAAATAAGGCATTTCCTTTATGATAACGGGGCAGAGCGCATCAGTAAAAAGCAGGTTTCCGGGCTTAGTGCATATTCACCTTCTGTCCTGAACGGATTGCTGCTAAAAGAGATCCTTCTCTCCTTTCGCGTAGAAACAAGTCGGCTCGACACAAATATTGTACCAACGCGTGCACCCTATCCGCTGAATGGACATCAACACGAAGCGTTTCTCAATATCAGCGAATGCTTCCGTCACAAACAGACCTGCCTGCTGCACGGTGTCACCTCAAGCGGTAAAACAGAGATCTATATACATCTCATTGCACAATTCCTGGCAGAGGGGAAACAAACGCTTTATTTGCTGCCGGAGATCGCACTCACCACACAGCTCACGCAGCGATTACAGGCAGTGTTCGGCACCCGGCTGGGTATTTATCATTCCCGCATCAACGACAACGAACGTGCAGAGATCTGGCAGAAGATGTTGTCATCACACCCCTACGAGATCATTATTGGTGTACGCTCCTCGCTGTTTCTTCCCTTTCAACAACTCGGGCTCGTGATCGTGGATGAGGAACACGAAAGCAGTTACAAACAGCAGGATCCTGCCCCCCGGTACCATGCACGAGATGCAGCTGTCATGCTGGCTCATTTTTTTGGAGCAAAGACATTGCTGGGATCGGCCACTCCATCAATAGAATCCTATTATAATTCACAGACAGGCAAGTATGGGCTGGTCACACTTACCGAACGATTTAACAATTCAATGATGCCGGAGATCCGGCTTGAAAACACACGGGAGTTGCGTCGCAGAAAAAAAATGAAGTCACTGCTCTCCCCCCTGCTTATTGAACTGATCGATTCGGCTTTAAAGAACGACGAACAGGCAATTCTCTTCCGCAACAGGCGGGGCTTCGCACCAATGATTGCCTGCAGCCAGTGTGAATGGACACCCAAATGTGTTCGTTGCGACGTTTCACTCACCTACCATAAAAGAATTAACAGACTGGTATGTCATTATTGCAACAATGCATATACAGTCCCTGCAACATGTCCGTCCTGCCATCAAAAAAGTCTGGAGCCAATGGGACTGGGAACGGAAAAACTGGAAGAAGAGGTTTCCCGGCTTTTTCCGGGTAGTGTGGTAAAAAGGATGGATTTGGACTCAACCCGAGGAAAGGAGAGTTACGCACGGATCATACAAGACTTCCAGGAACAGAAGATTCAGATACTGGTAGGGACACAGATGCTTTCCAAAGGACTGGATTTTGATCACGTGAAAGTAGTAGGAATCATTTCTGCAGACTCGTTGCTCAACTACCCGGATTTCCGTTCTCACGAACGGGGCTTTCAACTGATGACACAGGCAGCAGGCCGGGCCGGAAGAAAACAGCAGCAGGGAACAGTCATCATTCAGAGTGCTGATCCCGGACACCCCATTTACACCTTTGTAACCAAAAACGATTACGCAGGTTTCTATAATACCCAACTCGAGGAACGAAAATTATTCCGATACCCGCCTTTTTACAGATTAATTCGCATCTTATGCAAGCACAAGGATGCAGGAAAGACCGAGAAGGCTGCCTTACGTTTTGCGGAACTAATCAGGATGTCTTTGCACGAACGGGTTCTGGGACCCAACAAACCCCTTGTGGGACGCATACAACTGTACCACATTCGCGAAATTTTATTGAAACTGGAGAATGGACTACCCTTACAGCAGGTACGAGAGATCCTGAAAAAAGCAGAAGTCATGCTGCGCCAGGAACATGATTTAAAACATGTTATCCTATATTACGACGTGGATCCGCTATAAATAAAAAAAGCCGGAGGTTCTCTCGAACCACCGGCTCTTTTCTATCCATTGTTCCACAGGGTGGAATCTATTTCATTTCAATTTCTTCTTTCAGGTCTATTTCGTTTCCTTCATGGTCGTAAAAAGTATACTGCAGGAACCCGAGCTTCTGATCGGGGATAATTTTCATTCCCACATTAAATTTTTTCTTCCACTTATACTTCAACGAAAACCAACCCTGCTGAACATACGCTGCAACATAGGGGTGTATGTGCAGACTGAATTTCTTCACTTTTAACTTGTTGACCAAATAATCGATTTTCCCTTCCAAAGTGTCGGTGAAAAGTATCGACGATTTAATCTTTCCTTTACCAAAGCAAGTGGGGCATACTTCGCTTGTGGTAACTTCCATTTCGGGTCGAACACGCTGACGCGTGATCTGCATTAAGCCGAACTTACTCAATGGCAAAATGTTGTGCTTAGCTCTATCATGGGCCATTAGCTCCTGCATTTTGGAGAGAAGCTTATTCCGATGATCAGCCTTGCTCATATCGATGAAGTCGATGACTATGATGCCGCCCATATCCCGCAATCGCAATTGGCGGGCAATCTCTTCTGCGGCAGCCACATTTACTTCGTAGGCACTCTCTTCCTGACCAAGTTTCGATTTGTTGCGATTGCCGCTGTTTACGTCAATCACATGCAACGCTTCGGTGTGTTCAATAATCAGATAGGCACCGTTTTTGAATGTTACAGTTTTACCAAAGAGCGATTTTACCTGTTTTGTAATGCCGAAATTATCCAAAATTGGCAATGCACCGTTGTAATCCTTTACAATGTTTTTTCTTTCCGGTGCAATAATGCTCACATATTCGGCAATTTGCTTCGATACATTTTTGTCGTTGACATGTATCTGCTCGAAAGAAGGATTAAAAATATCGCGTAACAGCGCTACCGTGCGTCCTGTCTCCTCAAAAATGAGGGAGGGAGCTTTCGCTTTCTGTATCTTGCCGATATTGTCTTCCCATTTCTTGACCAGCACTTTTAGCTCTGCATCAAGGTCGGCTACCCTTTTACCCTCGGCATTGGTGCGAATGATAACACCGAAATTCTTGGGCTTGATGCTTTGTATGAGCTGCCTGAGTCGTGCGCGCTCTTCGCGCGATTTGATTTTTTGCGATACCGACACCCGGTCAATAAATGGAATCAACACCATAAACCTTCCGGCGAACGAAATTTCGGCTGTCAACCTCGGACCTTTGGTCGATATGGGCTCTTTGGCGATTTGAACCAATATTTCCTGCCCAACTTTCAAAATGTCCGAAATGGAACCCTCTTTGTCGATATCGGGTTGCAGCTTCATCTTCTGAAGCTGTGGAATCTTTTTCTTGTCTTCAACAAGCTTCTGAAAATACAGAACCGAGTTGAACTCAACCCCTAAATCCAAATAGTGAAGAAAAGCGTCCTTTTTGTGTCCCACGTTCACAAATGCAGCGTTGAGGGCGGGCATCAGCTTTTTAACTTTGCCCATGTAGATGTTCCCAACCGCAAAGGAGCCTTCCTGGCTCTCTTGTTGCAGCTCCACCAGTTTCTTGTCTTCGAGAACCGCAATGGTTATTTCTTTGGGTTGAACATCTACAACAAGTTCGCTTGTCACAATTGTTCGTTTTTTAAATGTTTATAAACTAAATCCGGATTTCTGTCTCCCAACAGAATGTGGTTCACGCCAGAACCAACCCTTTGTTTTAATACACAAAGAACAAACTTAATACCCGAAAGGTTCTTTTTAAGTTTGTCCCTGTATATGGTTTGTAAAAAAGCGTTACAGGCTTATTTCTTCTTCTTGTGCCTGTTTTTTCTCAGTCTCTTTTTACGCTTGTGTACAGACATTTTATGCCTTTTTCTTTTTTTTCCGCTTGGCATTTTAGTATCTCCTTATTAATTAAATTATTTGGTTTCTTTTACTTTCGCTACAAACGTTTTTGCCGGCTTAAAAGCAGGAATATTGTGTTCGGGAATGATAATGGTGGTATTTTTTGAAATGTTGCGGGCCGTTTTTTGCGCTCTTCTTTTTACAATAAAGCTGCCGAAACCTCTTAAATACACGTTTTCGTTGTTTGCCAAAGAATCTTTCACTACGTCCATAAAAGATTCCACCGTTGCCAATACTGATGCCTTATCAACCCCAGTGTTCTTTGCAATCTCATTTACAATGTCTGCTTTAGTCATTTTATTTATATTTTAAAATATTAATAATAATAGCGTGTGTTAATTAGTAAAATTTTGGATTGCAAATATATAGCTTTTTTTTTAACCCGTAAAATAATTGCAGGTAAATTTTCTGTTTTTGAATTATTTTCCGTAAAAATACTTTTTTTGGATTAGTTTTGTAGGTCAACAAAGAAAGAAATGAAAGCAAAAAAAAATCAATCTGACATCACCGCGACACTATTAAGCTGGTACAGTGAACACAAACGTGAGCTGCCCTGGCGTGAAACCGCAGACCCCTATCTCATCTGGGTATCAGAGGTGATTTTGCAGCAGACACGTATTGCCCAGGGGACGAGCTATTATCTGCGTTTTGTGAATCGTTTTCCCAACGTACAGATGCTAGCGGAAGCAGAAGAGGAAGAGGTGCTCAAACTATGGCAAGGCCTTGGTTATTACACACGTGCCCGAAACTTGCACGTAGCGGCGAAACAGATCATGAGCCGTTTCAACGGCATATTTCCTGCTAACTATTCCGATATTCTCTCGCTGAAAGGGGTTGGCAAATATACGGCTGCAGCCATTTCGTCCATCGCATTTCATGCTCCCTATGCTGTGGTAGACGGGAATGTGTTCAGAGTAATCGCCCGCCTGTTTGCCGTGGAAGTTCCTATTGACAACAAGGAAGGACAAAGAATTATTTCCGAAATTGCTCAATCACTTATTCACACCGGCCAACCGGGCACCTACAATCAAGCAATTATGGATTTTGGCTCACTGGTTTGCACTCCGGCACGGCCAAAATGTGCCGAATGTCCATTACAGGCAGTTTGTGTAGCATATGAAACAAAGAAGGTCTCTTATTTTCCGGTCATCCGCCCAAAGCCACCAGTAAGAAATCGTTATTTCAATTATCTCCATATCATTCAAGGTGGTAAAACGTTCATTCAAAAGAGAAACAATACCGATATCTGGAAAAACCTGTACGAATTCCCGTTGATAGAGACTCCGGATTCTGTAGATCTTTTCCAACTTTTCCAGACAAGTGATTTTCGGCATCTTTTTCCGGAAATCATTACCCTGTCGATAGATCACCGGTTCACACTGAAGCATCAACTTTCGCATCAGGCTATCCACAGCAAATTTTACAGGGTGGAGATTGCAGAAGAGACAGTCTTTACTCCACCGGAGAGACTCATCTGCATCGACGAAAAAGAGCTTTCCGGATACCCGGTTTCCAGGCTTACCGAAAAGTACATGGAAACTATTTAATGTTTTCTATTTGCCAATATCAAAATTATACTTAATTTTGCTATTATAGCGTAAAACTATTCTTAAACCAAAAAAATCTTAAGTTATGTCGGTGAACAAAGTTATTCTAGTCGGAAATGTAGGGAAAGACCCTGAAATGAAGTATTTCGACAATGATGTTGCAAAAGCGAACTTCTCGCTCGCAACCAGTGAAAGAGGGTACACCACTTCGGGCGGTACACAGGTGCCAGAAAGAACAGAATGGCACAACATTGTTTGTTGGAGAGGATTGGCACAGATCGCCGAGAAATTTGTCAGAAAGGGAACATTGCTCTACGTGGAAGGAAAAATTCGCTCACGTTCTTATGATGACCAAAACGGTGTTAAGAGATACATTACCGAAGTCGTTGCGGACAACATCGAGTTGCTGAGTCGTAAGTCAGGAGGCATGGAAGGAGAAAATGGCAGTAACAGACACGATTTTTCAAATGCTGCTGATATACCGGGAGAGCCTGATGAAATTTCCGATGTGGATGATTTGCCATTTTAAATAAAACATCGTATTTTTGCGAGAGAATGTTTTACCCTTATAGTGTAGATAAAGCGTTAAAACATTCTCTCTGTTTCATTAAAAAGTTGCCTCTTGGATCCTGACCCATTATCGTATTTATCCGTCAATCTGCCGGCATTTATCCCTGCGGTGTCCGATTACTTGTTCACTGCACTGTTGCTCCTGCTCATCCTCATCAACGCAATCATCTCGGGTTCTGAAATTGCATTTTTCACGGTCGATAAAGACTTCACCGAAGAAGTAAACACTTCAGAGAAGACCGGCAAAATCCGCATTTCCCAACTGCTCAGAAAACCGGAAAAGCTATTAGCCTCTATTGTTATTGCTTACAATTTTCTGAATGTAACCATCGTTGTTTTAATCCTTTACCTGCTAAACAGGCTGCCTTGGTTTGCCGGAAATCTGGTGGACACACTGTTACTCGAGATCATTATTCCTATCGGTATCGTCCTGCTGTTTGTAGATATTCTCCCAAAACGTTACGCCTCCTATGATCCGCTTCGGTTTGCCACCCACAACGCTCCACTGATAAAGATTGTTCATGGCATAATGAGCCCTTTCTCATCCTTGCTCGTGCGTAGCACGACCGTTTTCAACCGTTCTATCACACCGCATAAACACGAGATTTCGGTAGACGACCTTTCCAAGGCACTGGAAATCACGTCCAATGAGATTACAAGGGAGCAGGAAAAAGAGATGCTCGAAGGAATTATTCGCTTTAAAGACAAGACGGTGGACGACATCTTTGTGTCACGGTCCGATATGGTAGCCATTGACTCGCAGACGCCGTTTGCTGAGGTAATCGATTTCATTGTCGATGCTGGTTTTTCGAGAATTCCGGTGTATGAAGAGAACCCCGACAACATCAAGGGAATATTGTATGTGAAAGACCTGCTTCCACACCTTGGGAAAGCAGGCAATTTTAAATGGCAGACGCTGATACGCCCCGCCTACTTTGTTCCCGGAACGAAACGAATAGACGATCTGTTGGAGGAATTCCGTACCGATAAAAACCACATGGCCATCGTTGTGGATGAATATGGGGGAACTTCGGGACTGGTCACGATGGAAGATATTCTCGAAGAAATTGTAGGCGACATCAGCGACGAGTACGACGAAGAGTTGCCTTTCTATACGATGGCGGCCGATGGCTCTTATCTCTTCGAGGGAAAAACGCCGCTGGAGGAGTTCATCAAAATTACCGGACTGCCTGAAAAAGATTTTGAGCAGATGCAGGATGAGGTTGACACTCTCGCCGGACTGCTTCTGGAGTTGAAAGGTGATTTTCCAAAAAGGAAAGAGAGTTTCACCTATAAAAAACACACCTTCCAGGCAGAGGAGATGAGCAAAAAACGGATTACCAAGGTGCGCTATATTCCTCCAAAAAGCAAGAAAGATGCGTAAAACAAACAACCATCTCCGCTATTAATTTTACTCAATGCTCATCAGAAAAGAACATACCGAAAATGGCGGACTCCTGGGAATCTGGAAGATGGAGGAAGACAGGGAAGAGTTGCTACAGCTCTTTCCGTTTCATCTGCGCTCCGAAGCCATCACCTACCTGCACGATATCCGTTCTGAAAGTCGTTCAATTGAATGGCTTTCTACCCGGGTAATGTTGATGGAACTATTGGGGAAAGAGCAGATCATCCTAAACCGGGAAGACGGAAGTCCTTACCTTGTTGACGGAAAAACAAACATAAGCATCTCTCATACAAAAGACTATGCCACCATCCTTTTACACGAGTCGTATGCGGTAGGCATCGACATCGAAACCCGCTCTGAGCGAGTGATCAAAATTTCCGCTAAATTTATTTCCGACGAGGAATATATCGATCCGGAACAAAAAATCGTGCATCAACTGTTACACTGGTCGGCAAAGGAAAGTTTGTTCAAGCTGATGAACGAGCAGGGGATCGACTTTAGGCAACATCTATACATACACCCTTTTACGCCTGCATCAAAGGGCATAATGAAAGCTACTGAGACCAAAACCAAAGAGAACCGGTCATTCTGTCTGCATTACGAAGTTCATCCCGACTATGTACTCACCTGGACTGTCGGAAATTTAAGCAAATGAAAAAACGCCTCCGTGAGTATGTATCTCGCGGAAGCGTTCTTATTATTTAGGTAATCAAACGATAATTACACGTTCAGCGATACTCGCTTGAAGGAAGTCACCGTAAGATCCTTGTTATTTTCTTTCAAAAACTGTTCAATCGTCTTTTTCGGATCTTTTACATACTCCTGTTGGAGGAGCGCGGATTCCTTATAGAACTTCTGCAAGGCACCTTCGGCAATCCTGTCGAGTAGATTTTCGGGCTTACCGGCTTCACGCGCTTTTTCGCGGGCAATTTCAAGTTCCTTTTCTTTCACTTCAGCAGGGATGCTTTCCGCTGTAACGGCAATGGGGTTCATTGCTGCCACCTGCATGGCTATGTCTTTTGCCACCTGCTCTTCCAGGGAAGGTTGATTGAAACCAACAATGGTAGCAAGCTTATTGCCCATATGAATGTAAGATGTCACATAAGGAGCGGTGATATGTTCGTAAAAACCGAGTTCCATCTTTTCTCCTGTAGCGCCAATCTTGTCGGTGATCAACTGTGATACGGTACCGTTGGGCATTTCCACTGCAAGTAGTTCTTCGCGTGTTTCGGGCTTGTTAGCCATAGCTGCATCCAGAATCTGTTGCGTGAGAGCAATAAACTCTTCGTTCTTTGCTACGAAGTCGGTTTCGCATTGTAATGCCACCACAGCTGCAAAATCGCCTGCTGTTGCAGCCAGGACACAACCCTCAGACGCTTCACGGTCTTCACGTTTTGCTGCTACTGCCTGTCCTTTCTTACGGATAATCTCCATTGCCTTGTCGAAATCTCCGTTTGCCTCGTTAAGTGCATTTTTGCAATCCATCATTCCTGCACCGGTCATTTTGCGTAAATGCTGGATATCTGCCATTGTAACTGCCATAGTATATCTTTTTTCCTGTAGTTTACTAATTTTATTCGTCAACCTCTTCGTCCTTCGTGTATTTGCTTACTACGGCTGCCTTCATGGCTTCCGTATCTTCCTTCTTTACACGCTCTTTCTTGGCCGACTTGGTTTTACGTTCCCTGCGTTGCGGTGCATCTTCGTCCTGCTCTTCCGCAGCCGCAGCGTCAGCTTTCTCTATTTTCCGCTCGTCAAGGCCTTCTTTGATCGATTCGCTAATGTACCCGAGGATCAGTTCCACAGCTTTGGCTGCATCGTCGTTGGCAGGAATCACGAAATCAATGTTGGAAGGATCTGAGTTGGTATCCACGATGCCAAATACAGGAATTCCCAGCTTTTCAGCCTCCCTGACAGCAATCTGCTCTTTCATCACATCCACAACAAAAATCGCCGACGGAAGGCGGGTAAGATCTTGTATGGATCCCAATGTTTTTTCAAGCTTGGCTCGCTGACGGGTGACCTGCAGTTTCTCGCGTTTCGACAAGGTGTCGAACGTACCGTCTTTGATCATCTTGTCGATATTGCTCATTTTCTTCACCGCCTTGCGAATGGTAGGGAAGTTTGTGAGCATGCCGCCCGGCCAGCGTTCAATCACATAGGGCATGTTGATGCTCTGTGCTTTTTCTTCGACCACAGGTTTTGCCTGCTTCTTGGTAGCCACGAAAAGAATTTTCTTCCCTGCCTTGGCAATTTGTTTCAGCGCTGCAGCAGCCTCTTCGGTTTTGGCGATTGTTTTGTATAGATCGATGATGTGAATTCCGTTGCGCTCCATAAAAATATAAGGAGCCATCGCAGGATTCCATTTTCTTTTTAAGTGGCCGAAGTGAGCTCCGGCTTCAAGAAGTTGGTCAAATTCTAATTTTGCCATGTTTTGTTTGTTGATTAATTCGTTTACATTCTTTTTCTTAACCGAATCGTAAGGTAAATCACACCTTGTTTATCTGATTGATTCCCGGAATAATGTCCTTACGATTTAGATACTAAACGGAGCGGCCGGCAGAGGCCGCTTTATGTTTATGCGACATCTGTTACAATCGTTGCATACAGGATGCCGGACGGTTGATCCAATACATTAGCGTTTCGAGAATTGGAATCTCTTTCTTGCTTTGGGCTGTCCCGGCTTTTTGCGCTCTACCACACGAGGATCGCGGGTCATGAAGCCTTCTGCTCTCAGTGCCGGTTTATCTTCGGGGTTGATCTTCACCAATGCACGCGCAATTCCCAGTCTGGCTGCCTCCGATTGCCCTTTGTATCCGCCGCCGTCAAGGTTGATGCGGATATCGTACTTATCCGACACGTTAAGCTTGTTTAACGGTTGTTTTACAATGAACTGAAGGATAGAAGAAGGGAAATAGCTTTCCAGTTCGCGTTTGTTGATGACGATCTTGCCTGTCCCTTCGGTCACGAATACACGGGCTACAGCTGCTTTACGTCTTCCTATTGCATTTACTGCTTCCATCTTTATTATTTTAGCGTATTAATATCAAGTTTTTTGGGTTTCTGTGCCTGGTGGGGATGTTCAGTTCCGGCATAGACAAACATGTTGGTTAGGATAGCATCTCCCAGCTTATTCTTAGGCAGCATCCCCTTCACAACCTTTCTAAAAAGCCTGTCCGGTCCTTTTCTCATCAGATCGGCAGGCGTATATTCGCGTTGACCGCCCGGATAGCCTGAATAACGATAGTAAATGCGATCTGTCCATTTGCTCCCCGAAAGTTTCACCTTGTCGGCATTCAGGATGATCACGTTGTCACCGCAATCAACATGCGGGGTAAAGCTCGCTTTGTACTTTCCTCTCAGCAGCTTGGCTACTTTTGAACAGAGACGTCCCAGAGGCTGATCGGTAGCGTCAATTTCAACCCATTCTTTTTTAGCCGTTTCTTTATTGACGGAAATGGTTTTATAACTTAGTGTATCCACTTTTGTTTGTAGTTTAATTAGTAAATAATTGTAAAGCAGACTTACTTTGCTTCCTCTTTTTGTCTTGCTAAGGGACATAAAGGCAAATAAAAAGCTATAAATCAAACTTTTAATTGACAAAAACTAATAATCGGACTGCAAAGTTACAATAATTCAGTTTATTAACAAAGAGTTTAAGACGATTTTCTTTTCGGGGAAATTATTTTTTTACGACATAGATTCATAAAAAATCGTGGGCAGGTATTGTGATGTTACAAAAATATTGTATCTTTGCACCCGTAAAAAGAGGCCCCGTAGCTTAACTGAATAGAGCATCTGACTACGGATCAGAAGGTTACAGGTTTGAATCCTGTCGGGGTCACAAAAAAAATGAAGCCATTATGCTATTCTACAGCATGATGGTTTTTTTATTTTTGAGCAACGAAGGAGACGGCGTCGTCCTCCAGTCCCAGCTCACCCATATCAATCAGGAAACGGACGACACGGATTACCTTATCCGTGTCGCCATCCGCAACAGAATCAACCAGATCGTTTAACCTGCGCGGCTGCTCTTTGGACAGAGACTCCTTCAGTCGTCCTGCGATCTGACGAAACTCACAGTTCGACAAACCTGTTTCATTTCTTTTCAGACAGACATCGCATCTGCCACAGTCTTTCGGATTTTTCTCGCCAAAATAGATCAGCAACATCCTGCTTCTGCAAACTTCGTCTTCCTCCACATATCCGATCATGGAATAGATCCTTTTCTCAAAACGCTTCTTCCGCTCTTCGTATACCTCCCTGGGTATGGTCACAAACTGCACCTCTTCGCGGGAAGTGGTAAATACGATAAAAGGCGTTTTTTTCTGAGGTATGTAACGGATGTAGCGCATACGGGATAACGAAATGAGCATTTCAGCAATTTCTTTTCTGTTTTTACCGGTTCTGACAGCGAGCATCGACTCATCAATGTACACATCGTCCGAAAACACACCTGTATAGTTTCGCAAAATTGTATGCAACAGCTCATCAGCATCTTTTTCGAGATGGAGGGTATACATTTCGTCGCGGTAGATCAGAAACCGGATTCGCGAGCGTAGGTCGATCTCTTCGGTATACTCAATGTAGCCGGCCAACTCCAAAATCTTCAATGCATGATGCGTCTGCAGGAAAGGAAGTTTGAAAGACAAACAAAATTCATGCAGGCTGAAATCATACACATCGTTGTACCCTGCTCCCACAGCCACCTGATAATAATTACCCAACGCTTCATATACCCGCAGGATGAAATCCCGACCCGGGAATGAGTCTGCTATTCTTTTCTTCAGCTTGGCGCTGTCGGCAGCCGTATAGAGAATGACTGAGTAAGAGCGCTCTCCGTCACGCCCGGCGCGCCCGGCTTCCTGAAAATACTCCTCCAGAGAATTGGGCAGATCCATGTGAATCACCGTCCGCACATCGGGCTTATCGATACCCATTCCGAAAGCATTGGTCGCCACAATAACCCGGCACTCATCTAGCTTCCAGGCATTCTGCTTGTGGATTTTTTCCTCGTGAGAGAGACCTGCGTGGAAAAAGTCGGCTGCAAAACCGGCTTTTCGGAGCAGGAGGGAAATCTCTTTGGTTTGCTTTCTGCTGCGTACATAGACAATGGAGGTCCCTTGCACGGTTTGAAGGATATGAACCAGCTCAGCCAGCTTATTGTCGGCATTCCTCACCACATATGAGAGATTATCCCTGGCAAAGCTTTTTTGGAAAACATTTTTCTCCTTGAATGACAGCTTCTCCTGAATATCGTCCACCACCTCATGGGTGGCCGTGGCGGTGAGCGCAAGCAGGGGAACACCCTCCAGGAGGCGTCGAATGTCGGAAATCTTCAGATAGGAGGGACGAAAATCGTACCCCCATTGAGAAATGCAATGCGACTCATCCACCACCAGCAGGCAGACATCCATAGCCTGCAGCTTCGTGATAAAGATATCGGACGAAAGGCGCTCGGGGGAGACATAAAGGAATTTATAATCGCCAAAGATACAGTTCTCAAGCGTGGTGATGATCTCGTCGCGCGACATGCCGGAATATACTGCGGCCGCCTTTATTCCACGCTCCCGCAGGTTATCCACCTGGTCTTTCATCAACGATATGAGCGGCGTTACCACCAGACAGATCCCTTTCATGCCCATGACGGGTACCTGAAAAGTAAGAGACTTACCCCCGCCGGTAGGCATCAGCCCCAGTGTATCCCTCCCCTCCCATACCGACTGGATGATCTGCTCCTGCAGAGGCCGGAAAGAGGAATACCCCCAATAGTCATACAATATCTGGTGAAACAATTCCGTTTGCATAGGCAAGCGCTTGCTCGGTCATCCCCGTATATCTTTGATCATGAGCTGAGTGAACGACTTCCCCCCATGGGTGTTTTCCTCAATGGTATAACAGATATCCACCGGCTGGCCTGATTTGATTCGCTGATAAAAATCCTGTTGACTGAAGGCTATGCCGGGCATAGACATCTCTGTAGTATGATCGATTATCTCCAGCTTGATATGGCGAAACCCCTTACCCACAAGCTTGCTGCTTCCAGCATCACGCACATCTTTGGTAAGGAAAACCGGATTCTCATTTTCAGGGCCAAAAGGATTGAACAAATCAAGTCCCTCAACGAAGGCAGGGGTTATCTGCGAGAAAGTGATCTCTGCATCGACAGTGATCTGGGGGAGCATCATCCCCGCCTCTATACCGTCGAAAGAAAGCGTATTGAAGCGGTCGATAAATTCCCCGAGATGCTCTTCCCGCAATGTTAATCCTGCAGCATAGGTATGCCCGCCAAAGTTTTCCAGTATGTCGCGACACGACTCAATTGCTTTGTACACATCGAATCCGGGCACAGAACGCGCCGATCCCGAGATCATATTGTTGGATTTGGTAAGCACCACCGCGGGACGATAGTACTTCTCTGTCAACCGCGAGGCAACGATACCCACAATACCTTTATGCCATGTTTCATCATAGAGCACAATGCTTTTCTGACGTTTTATGTCGATATGATTTTCGATATACTCAAGCGCCTCGTCGGTAATCCTTTTATCCAGCTCCCTCCTGTCTTCGTTATACTTGTCAATATTCTTGCTTTTCTCTCTGGCCGTTGTCATATCGTTCACCAGCATCAGGTCTACAGCCTCCTTCCCGTTCATCATTCTGCCTGAGGCATTGATCCGCGGACCAATTTTAAAGACGATGTCGTTGACAGTAATCTGCTTCCTATGAAGCCCGCAAATCTCAATAATTCCTCGTAAGCCGAAGCTGGGATTTGAATTGAGCTGCTTCAACCCGTAATAGGTCATTACGCGGTTCTCGCCCGTGAGAGGGACGATGTCGGATGCAATGCTTACAGCCACCAGGTCGAGAAGCGGCTCGATATCGGAAAAAGGATAACCGTTACGCTGGGAGAATGCCTGCACCAGTTTAAAACCGACGCCGCATCCCGACAGCTCTTCGTAAGGATAGACAGAATCGGCTCTTTTAGCGTCTACAACCGCCACAGCGTCGGGCAGACGGTCGTCAGGCATGTGATGATCACAAATGATGAAGTCGATGCCTTTTTCTTTGGCATAAGCGACTTTGTTCACCGCTTTAATACCGCAATCGAGAGAGACTATGAGCTTTACGCCCGTATTCACGGCATAATCGATTCCCTGAAACGAAATGCCGTACCCTTCATCGTACCGGTCAGGAATATAATAATCAATATTATTGGTAATTCCCCGAAAGAACTTATACACCAGCGCTACTGCTGTCGTACCATCCACATCATAATCCCCGTAAACAAGGATTCGCTCTTTATCACCGAGAGCCTTCTCAATTCTCCGGATTGCTTTTTCCATATCGGGCAAGAGAAAAGGGTCGTGCAAATCTTCCAGTCTGGGATAGAGAAACCGCGTCGCTTCTTCGGCTGTCTCCATACCCTTGTTCACAAGCAGTTCAACAAGGACGGGGTGTAAGTTTAATTCTTTCGCTAATTCATCTTTTATCTTTTCTTGGTCGGTTGATAGGGTTGAATAATTCCATCTGTAAGTCATTTATATCGTTTTTTTTCTTCTCTCCCAGGTCCCGAATCAGCTTCGGGAAAGCTCCGGTCCTCCGTCGTGTATAGAGGCCATGCAGAATCTCAGTAGTGGCATATACACACCACTCCGAAGTTGTAAAGGTAGTATTATTTTTTTGATTCCGGGAATTTCAACCATAAATAATCATCTTTCGGCAGAGCTGTTCAGACAAAGGCATTTTCAAATCTTATTCGTACCTTTGCACCTTAAAATCAACGGAAGAGAAGAATGGAGATCGCAGCATTGGTTTCTGGGGGAGTAGACAGTTCGGTAGTGGTACATCAGCTAAAAGAGATGGGCTACGACCCTGTGATCTATTACATCAGGATAGGGATGGAGGACAAGGATGGTTATATTGATTGTCCTTCGGAAGAAGATATTGAGATTGTGACGTACATCGCCAAAAAATACGGCTGCCGTTTTGAGGTTGTGTCGCTGCACGAAGAGTATTGGGAAACGGTGGTAAAATATACCATCGATTCGGTGAAACGTGGGTTGACACCCAACCCGGATATGATGTGCAACAAGCTGATCAAATTTGGTGTTTTTGAACAAAAGTGGGGACATCTGTTCGACAAGATTGCCACTGGACATTATGCCACCACCACAGAGCAGGATGGGCTCACCTGGCTTTCTACAGCCAGGGACCACGTGAAAGATCAGACCTATTTTCTGGGACAGATCAGCTATGTACAGGTTTCAAAGCTGATATTCCCTATTGGACATCTGTTGAAGTCGGAAGTACGCTCCATTGCTACCAGAGAAAAATTGCCCTCGGCACAACGCAGAGACAGCCAGGGAATCTGTTTCCTCGGCAAGGTGAACTACAATGATTTCATTGAACGTTACCTGGGCAAAAAAGAAGGGCTCATTGTGGAGCTGGAGACGGGCAACATTTTGGGCAAGCACCAGGGATTCTGGTTCCACACCATTGGCCAGCGCAAAGGGCTTGGCTTGAGCGGTGGTCCCTGGTTTGTGATCAAAAAGGATGTGAACCGCAATATAGTTTATGTCTCAAAGGGATATGACACAAAACATCAATACGGCGAGGTGATCAATCTACAGGGGTTCGACTTCATCACGAAGGACCTTTGGGGTGATTTTAACGATGAAAAGGAAATCACATTTAAAATCCGCCACACACCTGAATTCACCAAAGGGAAAATCTCCAGAGTCGGTGATATGTACCGCATACATTCTCATGCGCCGATACAGGGTATTGCCGCGGGCCAGTTCGGGGTGGTGTATGACAAGGATAGTCACCTCTGCCTGGGTAGCGGAATGATAATCTGACAAACAAACAATCAGCTTTTTGCAGTTTTTCGCTGCATTTAATTATCTTTGTCATGCAAATGAAACCTGTTATGAATAGAGTTCTCCTGGCATGTGCAGTTTTCGGGCTGTTGTCCATCTCAAAGGTGTCCGCTCAGTTTGAAGGAACCGTTGGCATGGGCATACATGCCGGGTACGGAGCCGGGATAAGCAGCCCGGGTGTGGGAGCACATCTGCATTACTATCACACAAACAACGTTCGGTTTGTCCCCTCTTTCAGTTATTTTCCTGAGCGCAAAGGAACAGGTATGTGGATGGCAGATGCTGATGCACACTATCTCCTTCCTGTCTCCATTACAGCCTCCCTGTACCCGATAGCAGGGATCCATTATTCGAACTGGAAATATAGTGCCGGACAAGCCAGCGAAATGCTCGTGGAGGAATGGACGAAACATCGTGCTGGAATCAATCTGGGCCTTGGATTTCAGCACGACATTGCCTATCGGGTACGAGCCAATTTCGAGTTGAAGTACCAGTTTATCAAAGATTATTCCCAGGTGGTTTTTATGGCCGGATTTGGTTTTTGGCTCTGAATACCTTGTATCACGCATCCCAGTTCCCGTGTCACATGTCTTGATTCTTGCTTCTTATGTCTTGACTTGACTCTAATTTTTTGACAAATGAAAGATTTCATCACCAACGAAATAAAAAATGAAATTGCCGTTCTGGTCGGGTTGATCACACCCGATCAGAACGAAGAAAAGGTAAATGAATACCTCGACGAACTGGCATTTTTGGCTGAAACGGCGGGGCTGGCACCCGGAAAACGTTTTGTGCAACGGCTCGATATGCCCAACAGCGTCACGTTTGTGGGCAAAGGGAAGCTGGAGGAGATTGAGGCATATGTAAAAGAGGAAGAAAACGAAGTAGGCGTGGTTATATTCGATGATGAGCTGTCGGCAAAACAACTCCGCAACATCGAAAAGGAACTACAGATCAGAATCATGGACCGGACAAGCCTGATTCTCGACATCTTCGCCATGCGTGCCCAAACAGCCCATGCTAAAGTACAGGTGGAACTGGCGCAATATCAATACCTGCTCCCCAGACTCACGCGGATGTGGACCCACCTTGAACGGCAGCGGGGCGGCGGGGGGACCATCATGCGCGGGCCGGGCGAAACACAGCTGGAGACCGACCGGAGGATCATTCTCGATAAAATATCCCGTCTGAAACAGGAATTAAAGGATATCGACAAGCAGAAAACCGTGCAACGTAAGAACCGGGGGAAACTGGTGCGGGTCGCCTTGGTGGGATACACCAACGTGGGCAAATCGACCCTGATGACACTTCTCAGCAAAAGCGATGTATTTGCGGAAAACAAGCTGTTTGCGACCCTCGACACCACAGTGCGTAAGATGACCATTCAAAATCTCCCGTTCCTGCTTACCGACACCGTGGGATTCATCCGCAAATTACCCACGCACCTGATTGAATCATTCAAATCGACCCTCGATGAAGTACGCGAAGCAGACATCCTCCTGCATGTGGTGGATATCTCCCACCCCGCATTCAGGGAACAGATTGAAGTGGTAGAGAAGACCCTCTTCGAGATCGACGACACCGAGAAACCGGTCATCCTCCTGTTCAATAAAATTGATGCTTTCACACACGTGGTAAAGGACGAGGATGACCTCACCCCAAAAGTGCGGGCGAACTATACTCTCGAAGAACTCAAACAGACATGGTTAGGCAAAATGAACAACAAGGACACCATCTTCATTTCAGCCAAAGAAAAAGAAAACATTGATGCCCTGAAGCAGCTTCTTTACGACAAAGTGAAAGAGATCCACATCACCCGTTTTCCTTACAACGACTTTTTATATCAGCAATACGAGGAAGATGATGATAAATAAAAAGCAACCAAAATCAGCTCAACCGACAAAGTTTTTCATTCAGCGCAATAACAGCCTCTTCGTAATGCTCTCGCTTGATCACAAACTGCATGTTCACCTGCATCAGTGACTGAGCAAAGCTTTCGATGTTGATATTCCTCTCAAAGAGGGCTTGGGATGCCCTGTACAGAAATCCGGGAATGGCAATGTTCGTACCCATGACACAGACAATGGCCATTGGCTCAGCGGTCACCTGGCAAAACACCTCGCTCAGTACTTTGATAAGTTCCTTGCTCTTTTCGTTGTCCCAGACAACCATCGTGATGGAGTTGGCGTTGGTCGATTTGAGAATGTAGCTCACGTTGTACTTCATGAAATAGTGCATGATGCGCCCATCAAAACCCACTTCACCCACCATCATGGGGTCATGCACCTCGATGGCAATTACTTTCCGTGATCCGGAGACAATCTCCACACGCGGTTCCGGGGAGACATAATCGTGAGAGATCAGGGTTCCGGGATGCTCGGGCTCAAATGTATTTTTAATGCGGATATCGATGCCGGCCAGCTCCAGTGGCTTGGCAGCTTTGGGATGAATAGCCTCCATGCCGATATCGGCAAGCTGATCGGCAATGATATAATTGGTATGTCCTACGGGAATACTGTTCTCCACGCCCACAATCTTCGGGTCTGCGCTCGACAGGTGATATTCCTTATGAATGACAGCCTCTCCGGCTTTCACTTCCACGGCGATCTTGCTGAACGTGACCTCGCTGTATCCCCGGTCAAAAGCCCGCATAATCCCTTCGGTTCCCTTGGTATAGCCGGTAGCGACACAAAGTACTTTGCTAAAATCAATATCTTTAAACTCTTTGCGGATCCGTTCATCTATGGTGAGCGGCTCATTGTCATTAAACCCGCACAGATCAATAAAGCGGGCATTGATACCATTGTTATTCAGGATATTAACAGAGTTCCACCCCGAGTGTGCCTCGCCGAGGGATGCCAGTATCTCCCGTGCGGCAAGGTGTATATCGGTACGGTTCACATAACCCGAAGCCAGCACTTTTCCTAAACTATAGAGCAGTGTCTTGGCCTGATCAATCCGGAAGCGGATAAAGTCGCGTGCTTCCTTCAGGTCGAGACCGTAATCGGCAAAGCCATCGTTGATCAGCAGCAACCGTTGACAGAAGGAATCCAGCGCACTGCTATAGTCCTCTCCGTTTAGAAACTTATTGTAGATGCCCGGCTCTCCGGTTTTTTTATGCTCCAGCAGCCAGTTAGTCACATTGTTGTATGCCGAAACCACAAAAATTCGGTTATACAGTTCATCGCCTCTTCGATTTCCAATGATGATGTTTTGCAAAACGTCCTGAAACTGGGACATGGAGGTGCCTCCTATTTTTTCGACTGTCAGCATTTTTGATAAATGGATTTTTAATTTTTACAACCTGAAAAGTACAACTCCGAAAAGTACGCTTTCTCTGCGCGCAAAGATAAATGATTTATTTTGATCTTAAAACTGTTTCAACGCACGATAAACCTTATGAATAGGCAACCCCATCACGTTAAAATAGGAACCCTCTATCTTCTCAACGGCCACATAGCCGATCCACTCCTGCACGCCATAGGCACCAGCCTTATCCAAAGGGTCATAATGGGAGACATAGTAACCGATCTCTTCGTCACTCAGCGAGCCAAAAGTGACGTAGGCGGTATCCGAGAAACTTAGTTGCTTCACGGACGTGGTAAAGCAAACCCCCGTAATGACACGGTGCCGCTTTCCCGCCAGAGCACGCAACATCCTGGCGGCCTCATCCTGATCTTCCGGCTTGCCGAGAATGGCTCCGTTGAGCAGAACAATTGTGTCGGCCGTTATCAGCAACTCGCCTTCTTTCAGGGCAGGCAGGTAAGCCGCTGCTTTTTTACAAGCCAGGAATTCTGCCACCTCCTCGTGAGGCAGTGAATCCGGATAGGACTCGTCTACATCTGGAAGTATACGCATCTCATACTCCACATCGATGCCCGCAAGCAGCTCTTTCCTTCGCGGTGAGTTGGAGGCAAGAATAATTCTGTAGCCGGTCAGTTGCATAACGACAGGCGTATCCGGGTTAATTTCGCCATCAGGGCTTCCAGCTGATCCAACGGCAGCATGTTGGCTCCGTCAGATCTGGCATTTTTGGGGTCGGGATGTGTTTCGATGAATAATCCGTCGACACCTACTGCTATTGCTGCTTTGGCGATGGTTTCAATGAGCTGCGGCTGACCTCCCGTGACACCCGATGACTGGTTGGGCTGTTGCAGGCTGTGCGTCACATCCATCACCACTGGGAAGCCGAATGTTTTCATTTGAGGAATAGCGCGAAAATCCACGATCAGGTCGCCATAACCAAAAGTGGTCCCCCTCTCGGTCAACAGGACATTGCGATTGCCACTATCTGTCACCTTCTGGGCAGCAAACTTCATTGCATCGGGCGACAGGAACTGCCCCTTTTTGATGTTTACCGCCCTCCCGGTCTTTGCTGCAGCAGTCAACAACTCGGTCTGACGGCACAGGAAAGCAGGAATCTGCAAGATATCCACATATTCAGCAGCCATGGCGGCTTCGTGACTCTCATGAATATCGGTTACCGTGGGAATACCAAAGGTATCGTTCACCTTGCGGAGGACCTTCAGCGCTTTCTCATCTCCGATACCGGTAAACGAATCCACCCGCGAACGGTTTGCCTTCCGGAATGATCCTTTAAACACATAGGGAATGCCCAGAGCATCGGTAATGCCTTTTACTTTCTCCGCGATCCTCAATGCCATCTCTTCGGATTCAATAACACAGGGCCCGGCCAGCAGAAAAAAATTATCTGATTGTAAATAGGAAAGATTCATTCTTATATATTTTGCATGTTTGCCTGTAACACAGACTAAATTCTGTTTGTCGTGTACACAGGCTGCGGTTACTTTAATTTCTTTGGAGAGAAATAGATCATGAGATCGAATGCTCAGCTTCAACCTGTTTTTTACAGGGTACAAAGATAAATGTTTTGTACTATTTATTTGCTTTTGATCAACCAAATAAGATACTACCATGCAAGAATAATATAAATCTGAGAAATGTTAATGCAAGATTTGAACAAATACACGCGGAGGTTTAATTCAATCATCGAATTCGACCATCCGGATGCTCCGGAACGCTTGCAGCTCTGGAGAAGCTATTCTCCCCGCGTAGCAGAACACAAGACGAAAAATTATTTGTTATTATTATCTTTGCAGAAAAAAGATGATTCTCGATCTCTGTCCCTCCCCCGCCCTCTATCCATACTACCAGAAAGAAAACGATACGGTCATTGTGGTTGATGTCTTCAGGGCTTCTGCCACCATATGCGCCATGCTTCACAACGGAGCAGCAGCAGTAATTCCTGTACCCGATATTGAACAGGCAAAACACTATAAGGCGGCTGGCTTTCTGGTGGGTGCGGAACGAAAAACCCGCAAGTGTGATTTTGCCGATTTCGGCAACTCTCCCTTCGACTACAAACCGGAGATTGTGGCCGGCAAGGAAGTTGTGTTTACTACCACCAACGGCACCATGGCCATAGAAATGGGGCAGGAGAGCAAGCATTTGTTCATCGGAACATTTTCCAACATCGACGCCCTGGCAGACAAATGCATGGAATCATCGGAGCGGATTGTCGTACTATGTGCAGGGTGGAATAACCGGGTAAATGTGGAGGACACCCTTTTTGGAGGTGCTTTCGCAGAACGATTATCGGAAAAAGCTGATATCACTCTCGGTTCCGACGCAGTCAGGATAGCCCTGACCTTGTGGCAACAGGCCAAAAGCGATCCACTGGCTTACCTGCGGCAGAGCGATCATCACCAACGGCTCATCGACAATGGTGCAGAAGGCGACGCAGCCTTCTGCCTGCGGGAAAACACCACGACGGTGGTACCGGGCTACCTCAAAGAGGAGAAGAAGCTCAGGAGACAATAACTGAGCACACGACCGAACAATGTTAATCCTACTGTGACTGCCTTCTTCCCAAGCTGTCACTCATCCCAGTCAAATTCACCGAAGTCGATTGACCCGGCAAACTGATCCAAGTCACGCCGCTCCTTCTTGGTGGGGCGCCCTGTACCCCGCTGGCGATCGACAAAGCCGCTTATTTTATTCAACTCCAGTAATTCATATTCTTCGGGGGATGTTATATTCTCCATAAATTGCGGAACCATCTTCGCCCCCATCCGCTTGTCCGCCAGGGCAAGCACCTTGAACGAAAAGGTAACAGGAGGCTTGCGCACCTGAATGACCTCACCGGCGCGGATATTTCTGGAAGGCTTCACCGGTACATTGTCGATCATTACACGCCCTTTTTTGCATGCCTCTGAGGCAATGGTGCGTGTTTTAAAAATCCGTACGGCCCACAACCATTTATCTATGCGTACTTCATCCATTACAAAATAAATAACTGATGATCTTTTATGAATTACGATACAATAAGCTACTTATTGTTATATTGATTCATCGTGATATTGATCCCGGAGAGACAAAAACTACGAATGATCTCGGTAGCTGTTTCTATTCGTTCCGGGAGCTGCCGCTTTTCCTCGTCGGAAAATTCCTCCAACACATAATTAACCTGCGCTCCCCGTGGGAAGTCATTGCCAATGCCAAACCGAAGACGGGGGTAATTTTGTCCGATCAGGTCCTGAATGTGCTTCAGCCCATTGTGCCCCGCATCGCTCCCCTTCGATTTGAGCCGCAATGTACCAAAAGGCAGCGCCAGGTCATCGACCACCACCAACAGGTTTTCTGTCCTGATCTTCTCCTTCTGCAACCAATAACGGACGGCATTGCCACTCAAGTTCATAAAGGTAGAAGGTTTGAGAAGAATCAGCGACTTATTTCTGAGCCGCATCTCAGACACAAAACCATAACGGCGGTCCTCAAAAACAGCATTGGACGCTTTTGCAAAAGCGTCCAACACCATAAATCCAATATTGTGGCGGGTTAGCTCGTAATCGGATCCGATGTTTCCCAATCCCGCAATCAAATACTTCATTGACTAACTCATTGATTATTCTGCTTTGGCAGCCGCACCTCTGGCAGCACGCGTCAATTGCACGCGGCAAACTACGGCATTCTTGGCATTCAGTATCTCCAGGTCTTCGAAACTCAACTGCCCTACTTGTATCGATTTGCCCAGTTCCAGCTTTTCAACATTTACCACCAATTCTTCGGGTAATTTTGCGGGCAATGCTTTTACTTTCAGTTTACGGATATCGAGCGACAGCTTACCTCCGGCTCTTACACCAGCAGCAAGACCTTCCAGGCGTACCGGGATCTCAATCACCACGGGTACATTTTCAAATACATGCAGGAAGTCGATATGCAGAATGGTATCTTTTACCGGGTGAAACTGCACATCTTTCACGACTGCTGTTATTTTTTTCTTTCCGAGATCGAGATCCACCAGAAATACTTCGGGGGTGTATATCAAATTACGGACATCACCGCTTTTTACGACAAAGTTCAGGTTCTCTTCATTGTGGCCGCCGTAAACCACGCAAGGGATCAGGCTCTCACTACGATATGCCCTTGCCGCTTTCTTCCCGAAATCATCTCTGATCTCGCCTTTTAGTCCAAATGTCTTCATTTTTTAATTGTTGTTTGTGTTACTCAAAATAAAGCTGCTTTCTTTATTTCCCATCACACGGGAGCTTTCAAAAAAGCGGCGCAAAGTTAGTGATTTTCTTTTTATTGCACAATCTTTATCTCGCTCTTTTTTTCAGATCTTCTATCCGTATGCTCATCAACCGCCCTATTGGCTTGTCACCCCTGTAGGTGATGATCCGCATGATATCTGCATCTTTCGGCACCCTAAGTGCTTCGCTGTACTTCGGGTAAAAATTGTCGGGCGTGGAAGCATCGAAGCTGGTATAAATATCCAGTCCTTTAATCTCCGGCGTAAGGGTCACATAGTAGGCATCTCCCTCTTTTTTTACAGATACAACGGGATCGTACATGGCCGGCGAATATTTGGTTTCAGCATAGCCGAACCGCACAAAATGATCTTCGGTCTTCATGATGAACCGGTCCCAGTCCTTCTTCGACGCGGGCGACCATAATGATTCGGACACCGCAAAACCACGTGGCCAGGTCATATACTCGGCCTGACGGATATTGTATACCTGCTCGGTCCACAGGTTGGCCTGACCACCGAGGATATATTTTGCATTTGCACCATCCGGGACAGGATCAAACTGATAAGTTCTGCTTAGTCGCAAGCTGCTGTAAACACGGGGATCGGTGGAAAGATCGCCCTGCATCAGGTCAATATAAACATAGTTGCTGGGGCTCATCACCACATAATGTCCCGAGTTGGAAGCCTCTATCCCGTACTGAACACCCCGCCAGCTCATCAGCGCGGTGGTTGAGGTTATCCCCCCTTCCAGGATCTCATCCCATCCCATCATCTTTTTGCCTTTGTCCAGAATAATCTTTTCCACCCTTTTGCCGAAATAAGACTGTACGGCAGCCATATCTTTTAACCCTTCACGCTTCATCAGCTGCTTCACGTCGGGACTCTTTTCCCAAAAGGTGTAGGGAGCCTCATCGCCACCCGTGTGAATATACTCAAACGGGAAGAGATCGGCAATCTCCTCAATTACCTTATCCATAAACTCATACACTTTCTCACTGGCCGGATTAAGGGTGTTCTCGTAGATGGCGGCAGGACGCCCCCCGGTATTCCAGTCGAGGAAAGGAGCGCCTGTACGCACGAAATGATCGCCACTCCCTGGGAAGCAGGCCAACTCCGGATAGGCAGCCAGCACAGCCGAACTATGCCCCGGCACATCAATTTCGGGCATCACCCGGATATTGCGCTCCATGGCATACCGCACCACCTCTTTAACCTCTTCCTGTGTATAGTAACCTCCATAGCTCCTGGGAGCATCGGGATCAGGTTGTGAGAAACCGCCAAACCATCCAATCTGTTCCGTACGCCATGCACCAATCTCCGTCAGCCTGGGCAGGCTTTTGATCTCGATACGCCATCCCTCGTCATCGGTCAGGTGCCAATGAAACATGTTGTATTTGTATTTCACCATGTTGTCGAGATACTGCTTTACCTCGTCCACCGTAAAGAAATGGCGGGCCACGTCAAGCATCATCCCTCGCCATTCCACCCTCGGGTAATCCGTAACCTCCACAAGGGGTACCTGCCACAATACATTCTCAATCCTCTTGTTGCTCTCTATTTGCGGAGGAAGCAACTGGAAGAGGGTCTGAACGCCATAGAGTAAGCCAGCCGGCTTATTGGCTCTGATGGTAATCTTTTGCGATGTTACATTCAGCGTATAACCTTCCTCGCCAAGAACGGAATCGGTCTTCTTGTTCAAGGATAGTTCAATATCGCCGCTGGTTTTATCCTTACGCACGGTTATCTTTTTCCCGGGTGCGTGCGACAGTTTTTCCTTCAACAAACCGGTCACATAGGCTGTTTCCTTTCCTGACGGAATCGAAATAACCACTTCGTCGGGCAACACATAATATCCGCCCTTTTCCAAAAGTGAGACTGGTTCCGGAATAATGGAGATGCTCCGCTCGGCCTGCTGGGCAAAACCGGCTATCCAGCACAAAACAAGTGCCAGGGTGATCATGCTTCGCTTCATTTATTAAATATATTTTTTTATTTCGGCAAATCTACAAAATATTTTCGTAATTCTTGCATAAATTCATCCAACCAATATCATTTTCAAATAATTCCTGCCAGATATCTCTCTTTTGTTATCTTGCCCCTTAACCCACAATGTGTCTTTCGATGGACACTGGCTATACCTGAACTGGCATCCCTTATTACCCCCTTATATTTAAATGAAGGATTATAAAGAGACACCGAAGCAGGTACGGGCTATATATAGACAAAAACCGATGCAAGTGTGGAGAGAGAGTGTGTGTAAAGCGAACACGGGCTGTAGCCCTCCTACCAACAAGATGGAATCCTGCCGAAACCCTTTGCTGTATCTGTTTATCATCACTGTCTCTTTCAAAAAAATTCGGCTTGAGATCGTGTTTGAAATGTCTGGCTACGCTCTAAAGAGGGACGCGCCTGAGGTTAAGGCCTGTGATCATTATCATGAAAGGATCATGAAAGGATACATGTAAAGTGGCTATTCATTTTTATTTCTATACGAAATACCGAAAAAAATAACTACTTTTGCAGTTCCAAAATAAGTTCATTTAAACAATGATAAACAGAAATTTAATTCGTATAAGGATTGTCCAGATCGTTTACGCATGGTACCAAAATACGAATAAGGATTTGCGGAATGCCGAAAAAGAACTCCTGTTCGGCCTGCAGAAATCATACGATCTTTACTTTTATCTGCTGCTGCTGATGGTAGAACTAACCAAGGCTTATGAAAACAGGGTGGAGGTAAAACGGAACAAGTATTTGCCGTCAGACGAAGATCTGAATCCCAACACCCATCTGCTCGACAACAAATTCATGCTTCAGCTGAGGGACAACAGACAGTTTCAAAAGCAGCTTGCCGATCGTCCTATGATGTGGGATGCCAACGAATCGTTCGTAAAGACCCTGTTGGATACCATACTATGCTCAGACACCTACAAGGAATACACCGAGATCGCTAATCCCACATACGATGAGGATCGGGAGTTCTGGAGAAAGTCGTTCAAACAATTTATCTATATGAACGAGGAGCTGGACGATATCCTCGAAGACGAATGTATTTATTGGAACGACGATGTGGAGATTGTGCAGACTTTTGTTCTGAAAACAATCAAGAAGTTCTCCGAAGGAAAAGGTGCAAGCCAACCGCTTCTTCCCATGTTTAAAAACGAGGAAGACAAGGAGTATGCCCTCAAACTCCTGCACGACACCATCCTGAACGAAAAAAAATACAGGGAGCTGATCGACAAACACACCGACAAATGGGATTTCGACCGTATCGCATTCATGGACCTCATCATTATGCAGGTAGCTCTTTCTGAGATATTTACATTCGAATCCATCCCGACCAGCGTCTCCCTGAACGAATATATTGAGATTGCCAAATCCTACAGCACCCCCAAAAGCAGTACGTTCATCAACGGAATATTGGATGCCATTGTACAGCAAATAAAAGAAGAAAATCGTATCTTTAAAAATTAATTCTAAGTTATAACTCTAAACATCAAATTGTATGAATATTTTATTACAAGCAGCTCCGGCCGGCGGAATGGGTGGAATGACCAGCACACTGTTAATGATGGTGGCCATTATCGCTGTGTTTTATTTCTTTATGATCCGTCCGCAGCAAAAGAAACAAAAAGAACTGCAGAAAAGTCGTGAGGCAATGAAAGTGGGCGACAAAGTTGTTACCTCAGGCGGCATTCACGGGAGAATCAAGGAAGTGGGTGACACCTGGTTTCTGGTAGAAGTGGCCGATGGTGTGAAAATAAAATTTGAAAAAGCATCGGTCTTTGCCTCTTCGGCCGACGTTACGACGAACTAAACCTTTCTTTTCTATGGGAATAAAGGCTCTCATTCGGAAATGGACACCCAAAGCTGAAGCATATTTCTCCACCTTCCCGTGGAAAAACCTGCTCTTCTTTCTGTTATTCCTTGTGTTGGCCTTTATTTTCTGGTTGATGCTTTTTTTTCAGAAGGAAAACGTGGAAGGGTCTTACCGTATCCCTTTGAAATATACCAACATCCCGGAAGATGTGGTATTTGACCACGTTTTACCGGAATTCATTGAGATAAGTGTTGCCGACAACGGAGTGGAAATGTTCCGGTTGGACATTCGAAAAAAAGACTCTCTCGAAATCAATGTCACGGAAATGCTCGATGGGGGCACGACAGAGCTTCAGGGGGACCAGTATCGACAGCTTATTCGTTCTCAATTATCTCCCAGCACCAACATCCGGGGTTACTATCCAATGAGAATCTCTCTGGCTACTTCCAGGTTAGAAAGTAAGGAACTGCCAGTCCACTTTGATGGGGAGATTACAACTAGCCGCGCCAATCTTGTCCCCGACAGTGTCCTGTTTATTCCGGAGACAGTGATAGCCTATGGCTCCGCCGAGTCACTCAAACAGCTAAAGAGTGCCATTACCGAATATACCCTGTTCAAAAATCTGAAAGCCACCTCTCAACTTCCGATAAAAATAAACCCCGTGAAGGGGGTAAAGTTTGTGCCGACAGAGGTAGAGATCTATATTCCGATTGAAGAATTTACGGAACGCACATTTGAGATTCCAATTACCGCAACCCGTGTTCCGGCGGACCTCGATGTGAAATTTTTCCCTTCGCGCGTAAATGTTTCTTTTTCTGTAACCCTGGAGGAATACAAAAAGATCACGCCCGAAGATTTTGCAATTGAACTCAATTACCGGGATTTTCACGAAAATGAAGGAGGACGGGTGGATCTCGAACTAACAAAAAGGCCGTTATCGGTCAACAACATACGGATTTCCCCCTCTTCCGTAGAGTTTCTTTTTGAAAACAAATCCGGGCGATGACTTCGCCAGGAAAGATACACATAATCAGTCTTGACACCCTTATTTGAATGATTACAATCGGCGTTACGGGAGGCATGGGGAGCGGCAAATCGGTGGTTTGCGACATTCTCCGCGTGCACGGCATTCCTGTCTACGACGCCGACAGAGAAGCCAAAGAGCTCAACGACAATTCTCCTGTCATTCGTGAAGAGATTATCCGTCAGTTCGGAGAAGAATTGTACCGGGATGGGAGGCTCGACCGCAAAGCATTTGCCTCTGTTATCTTTCAGGACGAACGTAAGCTGGCAATAGCGAATGCGATCATTCATCCGGAGCTGGCAAAACATTTTCTGGGGTGGTGCGTAAGACAGCAGCATCATTCCGTCGTGGCAATCGATGCCGCTCTGCTTTTTGAAGCGGGATTCAACAAGTGGCTTGACAAGGTAATCACTGTCTATGCACCCAAAGATCTTCGCTTGCAGCGAACTATCGCGCGCGACCAGTCGACCGCAGACCACGTAGAGGCCCGCATGAACCGGCAGATGCCGGAAGAGGAAAAGATCAGGCGTTCTGATTTTATTATCTATAACGACAACCAGCATTCGCTGATCCTGCAGGTTGCAGAGCTGCTGCTAAAGCTTCGTGAATAAGTTGTTTTTTTAGAAATTTACCTGTATATTTGTAGACGTAAAGTTTAGGCTATACATTTAAATATCAAAGCTATGATAGAAAAAATCGGTATCAACGCCGGAAAAGTATGGACCGTGCTGGATGAAGAAGGACGTCAGAAAGTGAAAGATGTTAAGAAAACGACGAAATTAACCGACAAAGACCTTTATGCAGCAATCGGCTGGCTAGGAAGGGAAGGGAAAATTACGCTGGAAGAAATAGAAAAAGAACTCTACATTTCGTTGAGCTAACGTTCCTTTACCCTAAAAAGGAAGAATGTACAAAGCTGTCACTGCGACAGCTTTTTTTTCGATTTTGCAGAACGCAACCAATTTCATCTCACCTCTTAGCCTAAAAGTCGACACGATGATGGAGAACAAACAGTTATTCCGGCAATTAGCCAGGCTGTTCCCCAAGGAACAATTGTTTACCGATGAATTGTCACGTCTTACAAAAGGAACCGATGCGGGATTGTACCGTCTCATCCCCAAGATAATCGTAAAAGTAAACAGCGAAGAGGAGATGATGCGCCTGTTGCTATTTTGCAACAAGGAAAGAATCCCGGTCACTTTTAAAGCGGCCGGAACCAGCCTCAGCGGGCAAACCGCTTCTGACTCCATTCTGATCGAGGCCGGTGAGGGTTTTTCCTTTTCAGCCATCGCGGATAACGGCACCACGGCTACTTTTGGCTGCGGGATGACAGGAACTGCAGCAAACCGAATACTGATACCTTATCAGCGTAGGTTAGGGCCAAAGCCGGCATCGATCAATTCGGCTAAAATAGGTGGTATCATCGCCAACAATGCCAGCGGATCGAGCTACGGCATCCGCCACAACAGCTATCATACCGTAAAGTCCATGCGAATAATTTTTGCAGACGGTTCCCTCCTCGACACGGGCGATAGTGATAGCTGCCACACATTTGCATCCACACACCCGCAACTTATTGACGAGATCACACAGCTGCATCGCGATGCAACAGGCAATGAGGTTATCCGCAACAGGATTGCCCATAAATTTCAATTGAAAAACACCTGCGGTTACGGAGTGAATGCACTGATCGATTTTGAAGATCCGGTTGAGATCCTTCAGCACCTCCTGATAGGTTCTGAAGGAACACTCGGATTTGTATCACAGGTTACGTTCGAGACCGTGCACGATGCCCCGCTGAAAGCAGCGGCCATGGCTTATTTTTCCAATCTTCGCGATGTAAGCGATGCCATTATCCCACTCCGTAAATGTCAGGTGAGCGCGGCAGAACTAATGGACCGGAACGCATTGCGCGCCGTAGAGGATAAACAGGGCATGCCGGAGGAACTAAAATCGCTGCCGGAAGGAGCTGCAGCACTGCTTATAGACACCTCTGCCGACAAGGAAGAGACATTGATGGCGCAAATTAAGGAAATTGAAGAAAAACTGGCTCCTCTACACACTCTCACACCGGTCAGATTCACCACCGACAAGCACCGGTACAACCTCTACTGGAATGTACGCAACGGCCTGTTCACTTCAGCAGCGGCCACTCGTCCTCCCAACACCACCTGCATTATTGAGGATGTTGCATTTCGCGGGGAAATACTGGGCGATGCCCTGACAGATGTGCGCAGTTTATTGGTCCGGGGAGAATATGCTGATGCCGTGATGTGGGGACATCTGCTGGACGGAAATATACATTTCACCCTATTCCCCGACATCAATACTCCCGAAGGAATACAAAAGTATGCAACTTTTATGCAGGACTTGAGTGAAATGGTGACCGTAAAATACGACGGCAGCCTGAAGGCAGAACATGGCACAGGCCGTAACATGGCTCCTTTTGTGGAAAAAGAATGGGGAAGCGACATATATGCACTCATGAAACGAATTAAGAAAGCTTTCGACCCGGCCAATATCCTAAACCCGGGTGTGGTGATCAACGACAATCCGGATGTATTCATCCAAAATCTGAAGCGAATCCCCGAAGCCCACCCCATTATCGACAAATGTATTGAGTGTGGCTTCTGCGAAGGTACCTGTCCCTCCAAAAATTTCACCTTAACACCACGTCAGCGCATTGTTGCATACCGGCACCTGGCAGACAGCGCTGTTTCAGAAAAGAATAAGATAAGATCACTGCATAAACAGCTGAAGGAAATATCGTATCCTATGGATGAGACATGCGCCACAGATGGTTTATGCGGCATTGCCTGCCCTGTGAACATCGACACGGGCAAGCTGGTAAAGGAACTACGTTGGCAGCAAAATGGGCGGTTCGCACAGTTCATCGCGGAAATCATGGCAAAAAACATGGCAGGAGCCACTGCATTGCTGCGTGAGCTATTGCCGGTGCCTCATGCCCTTGCAAGATGGATTGGATACAACACCATGGAGGAGGTTGCCAAAGGACTTTACAAGGTGGGTGCAGGCACTTTACCGCTCTGGACACGCCATACTCCCTCGGGAAGTAAAAAAATTACACATCGGATTTTTCCGGCTGATACTCCCGATGCCCCTACGGTGGTATATTTTCCGGCTTGTATCTCCCGTTCAATGGGTGGCCCCTCGTTTGGATACGATGAGAAGGAAGGATTGCCCGCGAAAATGTTGTCGGTACTCCATAAGGCAGGCTATACTGTCCTGATACCGGACCATGTAGACAAGCTTTGCTGCGGGATGGCGTTCAGCAGCAAAGGATTTCGCAAAGAAGCACAGAAGAAGGAGGACGAACTGAATAAAGTGCTGTTGAAAATAACCGAAAATGGGCAACTGCCCATTGTATGTGATATGAGTCCCTGCCTGTTGCACATGAGGGAAACACTCGATGCACGTCTGAAGCTGTGTGACCAGGTAGAGTTTATCCACGATTTTCTTTTGGAACGTCTGCATTTTGTGCCGCAGCCTGTTACGGTGGCCATACACACCACCTGCAGTTCCATCAAGATGCAGCTTGCAGAAAAGTTCTTCGCTGTAGCTGCACGCTGTGCGGAGAGGGTGGTTGTTCCGGAGAGTGTGGCTTGCTGCGGATGGGCCGGCGACAGGGGCTTCTTCTATCCCGAGTTGAACAGCTCGGCACTATCGACACTAAAAGAAGGTATACGCGATGCCAGGGAGGGATATTCAAACAGCCGGACCTGCGAAATAGGTCTCTCCATGAACAGCGGCATTGCCTACAAGTCGATCGTTTATCTGGTGGATAAGGCGACCCCTGGTTGACAGATTGTGTTCTTTGAGGTTTACCTCATCTTGTCAAACCCCTGGCCGTAGATACCAATTACGTTGCTTTGAGAGATAAAGGCGTCCTCATCGATGCTCTTTACCAGCCGGAAGATAGAGGTAGATTCGTTTCGCTTTGCCATGACAAGCAACACCTTTTGGGTTTTCTTCGTGTACCAGCCGGTACCATCGAGCACGGTACAGCCTCGATGTAACTGATGATTGATCTGCGTAGCAATCTCTTCGTATTCATGGGAAATGATGAAGAACTGAACCGACTGGCGGATACCGTTTAACACCCAATCAACCGACGTTGCCATCACGGCAATGATGATGATACCAAATACAATCGTTTCTACGCTCCGGAAAATAACAAAGGACGAAGCCACAATAATCAGGTCCACCCATAGCATGGTCCTACCGGGTGTGATATTTCGATACCTGTTGATTACCAGCACAATAATGTCAGTTCCTCCACTACTACCGTTCACCGACATCACCAGCCCTACTCCGGATCCCGCCACAATGGAGCCAATCAATCCCGCCATCAGCGGCTCATCCGTCATGATCGGCGGCCATTGAAAGCTTTCGAACATGCCGATAAAAAGCGTCAGCGATGCCACACCCACGATCGTTTTCACGAGAAATTCTGACCCCAGTATCCTGAAAGCTATCAACAGCAACACCGCGTTCATAACAAAAACCATCACCGAAACCGGCCACCCCAATGCGTAGTTGAGCAATACGGCCACACCGGTGAGCCCTCCAAGCACAAACTGGTGAGGCATGATAAATTGCGTGACACCCAATGCATACATGAAAGTACCTAGAAAGATCGTCAGATAATCTTTCCAAAAAAACTTCTTCAGGCTAAATTCAGGCAATTTCTCCATATATATATCCTCAGTTATCAGCTATCAGGCCTAATCGTCAGTCTTTGTCACTTGGCATAATCAATCAAAGTACCACGTTCACGATTTTTTTCGGAACAATAATCACTTTTTTGGGTGTTTTGCCCTCAAGCCACTTTTGTGACTGGGGATGCTCCAGAACAGCCTTTTCGATCTCTTCGCTGGTAGCTTCAGCTGCAAATTCGAGAAGATAACGCGACTTTCCGTTGAAGGATATCGCATACGGGAAGACATCTTCCCTGAGATATTCCTCGTTCCAGACAGGCCATGCCGCATCACAAACCGATGTTTCATTTCCCAGCACATGCCAAAGTTCTTCCGCAAGATGAGGTGCAAATGGTGCCAGACATACCACAAGGTCACTCAGGATGGCTCTCTCCCTGCACGAAAGTGCTGTCAGCTCGTTCACACAAATCATGAATGCGGAAACCGAGGTGTTAAAAGAGAAATGCTCGATATCGGACGATACCTTTTTAATTAGTTTGTGCAACGACTTCAGGGCTTCTTTAGCTGGTTCCTTGCCGGAAACAGCCAATGTACCCTCCTTGTAAAACAGGTTCCACACCTTACGCAGGAAGCGGTGCACCCCGTCGATTCCGTTCGTATCCCACGGCTTGGATTGCTCCAGCGGCCCCAGGAACATCTCATAGAGCCGAAGCGTGTCGGCCCCGTATTTCTCCACGATGTCATCGGGGTTGACCACGTTGTACATCGATTTCGACATCTTTTCTATGGCCCAGCCACAAACATACTTTCCATCTTCCAGTATAAACTCAGCGTTGCTGTATTCAGGGCTCCACCGCACGAAAGCCTCCCTGTCGAGCAGATCGTTGTGCACAATATTCACATCCACATGAATGGGAGTGACATCGTATTGATTGATGAGACCATGCGATACAAAGGTGTTGGTCCCCTTGATGCGGTATACGAAGTTGCTCCGTCCCTGAATCATTCCCTGGTTGACCAGCTTTTTAAAAGGTTCCTCTTCACAGGACACGCCCAGATCGAAAAGAAATTTGTTCCAGAACCGGCTATAGATGAGGTGGCCGGTTGCATGTTCCGTGCCGCCTATGTACAGATCTACATCGCGCCAGTAAGTATTGGCTTTTTCAGACACCAACGCTTCGTTGTTGTGCGGGTCCATGTAGCGCAGGTAATAAGCCGACGACCCGGCAAAGCCGGGCATGGTATTCAGCTCCAGAGGATACCCCTCTTTCGTTTGCCAGTTTTTGGCACGTCCCAGAGGGGGTTCTCCCGTTTCGGTGGGCAAAAACTTATCCACCTCGGGAAGTTCAAGCGGCAGCTCGCTTTCATCCAACGTGTAGGGCATATCGTCCTTGTAATAGACGGGAAACGGCTCGCCCCAGTAGCGTTGCCTGGAAAAGATGGCATCGCGCAGGCGATAATTGACTTTGCGGTAGCCCAGGCCCCGTTTTTCCACTTCATCGATGGCCGCAGGGATGGCCTGCTTTACCGTCATTCCATCCAGAAAACCGGAGTTGATCATAATCCCCTCTTTGGCATCGAAACTCTCTTCCGAGATATCACATCCTTCAATAAGGGGAATGATGGGCAGGTTGAAATGATTTGCAAAAGCATAGTCCCGACTGTCATGTGCCGGCACAGCCATGATGGCACCCGTGCCATATCCGGCCAACACATAATCCGAAATCCATATCGGAAGAGGTTCACCCGTGAAGGGATGGGTGGCATATGAACCCGAAAACACACCTGTAACCGATTTATCGGCGATGCGCTCCCGTTCTGTCTTCTTCTTGGTTTGCTCAATGTAGAGATCCACAGCTTCGCGTTGTTCGACGGTGGTGAGCTGCTCCACCAGCTCACTCTCCGGCGCAAGCACCATAAAGGTCACCCCGAAAATGGTATCAGCACGGGTAGTAAAAATATCGAACGTAATTCCGTCTGAAGCTTTAAAGTGCATGACAGCACCCTCACTCCTTCCAATCCAGTTGCGCTGTGTCTCTTTCAAAGATTCGCTCCATGCGATCTTATCGAGCCCCTCGAGCAATCGTTGCGCATAGGCCGAGACACGCAGACACCACTGTCGCATCTTACGCTGTTCCACCGGATAGCCTCCCCTGATGGAGAGCCCCTCGCTCACCTCATCGTTAGCAAGAACCGTACCCAGTTTGGGGCACCAGTTCACCATGGTGTCCCCCAGATAAGCAATACGGTAATTCATCAAAACCTGTTGCTGTTCTTTCTCAGACATGTTGCTCCACTCACCGGCAGTGAAGGTCATCGGTTCTGTACAAGCCAAATCAAGGCCTTCGGTACCCTGTTGTGAGAAGACATCAATGAGCTCTGCAATCGGCCGGGCCTGCTGTGCCTGGTTGCAGTAGTAGGAATGAAACATGCGGATGAACGCCCATTGCGTCCACTTATAATAGTCCGGGTTACAGGTGCGCACCTCCCGGCTCCAGTCGTACGAAAATCCTATTTTATCAAGTTGCTCTCTATAGCGGTTGATATTGTTGTCCGTGGTAATAGCCGGATGCTGACCCGTTTGAATGGCGTACTGCTCGGCAGGCAGTCCATAGGCATCGTAGCCCATGGGATGAAGCACGTTAAATCCCTGCAATCGCTTGTATCTGGAAAAGATGTCCGACGCGATATATCCGAGCGGGTGTCCCACATGCAATCCTGCTCCCGAGGGATAGGGAAACATATCGAGCACGTAAAACTTGGGTTTGGTACTCTCCTCCGCGACTTTGTATGTCTGATGGTCAACCCAGTATTGCTGCCACCGTTTTTCTATTTCTCTGAAATTGTAATCCATGCCTTTCCTTCATTAAAAAACGGTGCAAAGATAATGATTTAATTCCAGATTTACGATTACTGCTGAAACGGATAGCCGTCATATGGACCCTGACCACTCATCCTTCATACATCTGGTCGATGAGACCGGCATATTTTTCCAGGATCACCTTCCTGCGCAGCTTGAGCGTATTGGTCAGTTCTCCGCTCTCCACGCTGAAAGGTTCGGGAAGAATAGTGATTTTTTTGACTTTCTCGTAGGAGGTAAATTGCGACTGCAGCAACTCAATCCGGCCAAAGATAAAATTGTGGATGCGAGGGTCATTGACCAAACCTTCTGTCGTTTCAAAAGCAATCTGTTGCTCCCTGGCATAGGCTTTAAGAGCATCGTAATTGGGAACGATCAGAGCACTCACAAACTTACGCTGGTCGCCTATCACTGCCACCTGTTCAATATATTTATCCTCGGAAATGCGGGTTTCAATCATTTGTGGAGCAATATATTTGCCGTTGGATGTTTTATACAGATCCTTGATACGGTCGGTGAGAATAATCTCATTGTTGTCTGTCAATGAGCCTGCATCGCCGGTCCTGAAATAACCATCTTCGGTAAAAGCGGCTTCGTTCGCTTCCGGTTTTTTGTAATAACCCGCCATCACGGTCTCCCCTTTCACAAGAATCTCGCTGTTTTCACCAATTTTCACCTCCACATCGGGCATCACTTTTCCGACTGTTCCGATCCGAAAACCTTTTGCCGGGAAGCAACTCACCGTGGCTGTTGTCTCCGAAAGGCCATAACCGTAAATAATGCGCACGTCAATGGACTGCATAAACTCATTGATCGTGTCGGACAGGGGTGCCCCTGCCACAGGGAAAAAATTTCCTCTTTCAATTCCCACGATCCGCTTGATCAGAAAAAAGACAGTGTGCCGGTATATAAAAAACTTGATCCTGTTTCCTAGCGGGGCCCTTTTCCCTTCGTTTACATACTCCAGATTATGACGTTTGCCCGTCTTCACCGCATCGGTAAACAGCCATTTTGTAATTCCGGAAGCATTGTCAATATTCTCTTTCACTCCCTCGTACACCTTCTCCCAGAAACGAGGCACGTTGCTCATCAACGTTGGACGCACCTGCCTGATTGTCCTCCTGATTTCACTGGGATCTCTGTTTACGGCCACCGTAATCCCCTTGTGAAGACAGTAATAGGTCCATGCTTTCTCGAAAATATGGGTCAGCGGCAAAAAACACATGGACAGATCCTTTTCCGAAAGGTTTGTAATACGGATGTCGTGAATGTAGCAGGCTTTTATATAGTTGGCATGGGTAAGCATTACCCCTTTGGGCTCACCGGTCGTGCCCGACGTGTAGATGATGGTGGCAAGATCACTCTCGCTCAACTGCTTTAACCTTGAGTTCACCAGCGCCAGCGACTCTGAGTTGTCTCCGGTAGTGATGAAGTCATCGAAATAGACCGAAGTCCTATCTTCCGGTTTCAGCACCACTCCCGAGTCGAAAATAATCAGCCTCTCCAATACGGGCAGCTCCTGCTGTACCTTATAGGCATTATTATACTGAAACTGCTCGCCAACAAATAGCAGCTTAATCTGTGCATCATTGATGATGTAGCTCAGTTGCACCGGCGATGAAGTGGCATACATAGGAACCATCACCGCCCTGTTGGCATAAGCGGCAAAATCAGTGATCAGGTATTTATCCATATTCTGCGCATAAATACCTACGTTATCATGAGGCTGCACACCCATTTCCGCCATCGCCTGCGCAGCCTTCATAATTTTACCGGAAAAACTTTTCCACGACAGATCGAGCCATTCTCCGGCAGGCGATTGGTACTTTAGTGCCGTTTTGTATTTCAGCCTCAATGCTTGCTTATGGATAAGCTCTCCGAGATGATAATATGCCATAAATTTTCTATTGTGTTCCCAAAAGTACACTTTTTACCGGATTTGGGAGCATAAACTGATTTTTTTTGTACTTTTGGCTCTGCTTTTCCGAAGCTCCCTTTTGGAGATTATTTACTTAACATTCTAAATACGCGCAGGTTAATTAACTACACTTAACGTGTTTTCTCATGGTAAAATAAAACATTGCATTTATCTTTGCTCTGTTATGGAAAGACTCATCCACATATTGATGGTGTTGTATATAGCGCTTTTGCCCCCTGCGGTAAAAGCACAAGGGTTTTATGCGGCCAACATCAATCCCGAGGCGAGCAGCCCTGTATCTACCATCTTTTTAATGCCGAACGTATATCCGGCAGTAATCCTCGGGAATGATACCGTCGCCTGCATGTGGCTGACCGATTTCATCAAATATTCGCCCATCACTTTTCGCAGCACAAAAGATCGCATGGCATACTCCAAGCTGATCCGCGACGTAAAGAAAACACTTCCCTATGCCAAAGAGATTGCCGGCATCATCACCGAAACCTATGAGTATATGGAGACGCTACCCGACGACAAGGCACGACAAAAGCATCTCAATAAGATGGAAAAATACCTGATGGACGAGTATACGCCCAAAATGAAAAAACTCACCCGCTCACAAGGGCAGTTGTTGATGAAACTGGTTGACAGGGAGACCAACTCCTCCTCCTATCACATCATCGATGCATTTATGGGTAGCTTTAAAGCCTGGACCTACAACGTGTTTGCAGGTTTATTCGGGAACAGCCTGAAAACAAGATACAACCCTTACGGCGAAGATCGGATGACCGAACGGGTATGTGTTCTCGTGGAACAAGGTATTGTCTGATTTTTTTACTACCTTTGCATCGTTTTTTATCAAACGTATGCAAACAAATTTTCTTCAAGATTTTCAGCCCGCCCTCTTTCAGTCCTTAAAAACCTACAACAAAGAAAAATTTATTGCCGACCTCATGGCCGGACTGATTGTAGGAGTGGTGGCTTTACCATTGGCCATTGCATTCGGGATAGCATCGGGTGTAACACCTGAGAAAGGAATTTACACCGCCATTATTGCCGGATTCATCATTTCCTTCCTTGGCGGCAGCACGGTACAGGTGGGCGGCCCGACGGGTGCCTTCATCGTGATCGTTTACGGGATTGTGGAACAATATGGGGTTCACGGACTGGCACTGGCCACTGTCATTGCGGGCGTCATGCTGGTGATGATGGGCTTCTTAAAGCTGGGCGCCGTCATCCGCTTCATACCCTACCCCATTGTCGTGGGATTCACCAGCGGCATCGCGCTGACCATCTTTTCCACGCAGATGAAAGATTTTTTCGGCTTAACCACGCCCAAGCTACCTTCCGGATTTGTAGAAAAATGGATAACCTACTTCCAGCATTTCTCCACCGTGAACTGGTGGGCTGTCCTTATTGGCGTAACGAGTGTAGTCATCATCATCCTTACACCTAAAATTTCTAAAAAAATCCCGGGATCACTCGTGGCCATCATCGTGATGACTATTGCTGCCTATCTGATGAAAACTTACGGCAACATTCAGGGAATTGAGACCATCGGCGACCGGTTTATTATCAACAGTCAGCTGCCAGCAGTGGAAAACATCCCGATAAACCTTGAGAGCATGCGCCTGTTGTTCCCCGCCGCTTTCACCATTGCCATGCTCTGCGCAATTGAGTCGTTGCTCTCTGCCACCGTTGCAGACGGGGTGACCGGCAAAAAGCATAACTCAAACATGGAACTGGTGGCGCAAGGGGTAGCAAACATTGTCACTCCTTTCTTTGGCGGCATTCCTGCAACGGGTGCCATTGCACGCACAATGACCAACATCAACAACGGCGGCCGCACACCGGTAGCGGGAATTATCCATGCCTGTGTCCTCCTGCTCATTGTTTTGTTCCTGGGCGATCTCACAAAACACATTCCCATGGCATGTCTGGCAGGAGTGCTGGTGGTAGTGGCCTACAATATGAGCGAATGGCGCACCTTTCTCTCTCTCACAAAACAATCGAAAGCCACGCTTGCCATCCTGCTGACCACCTTTTTTCTGACGGTGATATTCGACCTCACCGTAGCCATTGCCGTAGGGCTGCTACTGGCTGTTTTTGCCTTTTTGAAACGAATGAACGAAAGCACGAAGATCTCGCATACTACCGGCAGCATAAACATCTCGGAAGAGATGGAATCTCACTCGCAAGACATGAAAGAGGAGGTGCTTTACCTGCCTCACGGAGTGGAGGTATATGAAATTGACGGTCCCTTCTTCTTTGGTGTAGCCAACAAATTCGACGAAAAGATGCGGGAGATAGGCGATCATCCCAACATCCGGATTATCAGAATGCGTAAGGTTCCGTTTATTGACTCTACAGGGTTAAACAACCTGGAGACCTTGTGTCGCAACTCAAAAAAGGAAAAGATCCACATCATTCTCTCCGGCGTAAAAGAAAATATTCGTGAGAGCCTTTACCAATCCAATATTCCACAGATTGTGGGCGACGAAAACATTTGTGCCGATATTCACCTCGCCGTAGCGAGAGCCCGGGAGATTGATGCCGGATTGCAAAAAGAACACAAACACAAACATCGTTAATGCACAAAAGTTCCCTCCGGCTCACCGATTGGTTACCTACCACGAAGAAAGAGATGATGCTTCGCGGGTGGGAGGAGGTAGACGTTGTTCTCTTCTCGGGTGATGCCTACGTTGATCACCCCTCTTTCGGCACAGCTGTCATCGGACGTATACTTGAAAGAGAGGGACTCCGGGTTGCCGTTGTGCCCCAGCCCAACTGGCGGGATGATCTGCGTGATTTCAAAAAAATGGGCACTCCTCGCCTTTTCTTCGCCGTTACTGCCGGAGTGATGGACTCCATGATCAACCATTACACCGCCGGCAAACGTCTGCGCTCCAGCGATGCCTACACACCGGACGGCCGCTGCGACATGCGACCCGACAGGGCGGTGACCGTCTATTCGCATATCCTGAAGGAGCTCTATCCAGGGATTCCTCTGTTGCTTGGCGGTGTGGAAGCTTCGCTGAGAAGAGTAACCCATTATGATTACTGGGACGACGCCCTGCACAAAACCATTCTTGCCGATACGCAGGCCGACCTGTTGATCTACGGAATGGGGGAACTTCCCCTGAAGCAACTGGTTCACAAACTTCGACACGGAGAGAAATTCGGTGAGATACATGACATTCCCCAAACGGCCTTTCTGTGCAAGAAAGAGAAAGTTCCTACAAACCCGTTCGACGAAGAGGAAATTCTCTTTTCACACGATGAGTGCCTGAACGACAAACTGAAACAGGCCAAAAACTTTCGCGTGGTGGAAGAACAGTCCAACCGCCTTACAGCCGCACGTATCCTGCAGAAAGTGGACGATCGGATGCTGGTGGTAAACCCGCCATTTCCTCCAATGAAAGAAGAGGAGATTGATGCCTCTTTCGACCTGCCATATACCCGCCTACCTCATCCCAAATATAAAGAAAAAAAGATCCCGGCATACGAAATGATCAAGTTTTCGGTGAACCTTCACCGCGGATGCTTCGGAGGATGCGCTTTCTGTACCATCTCGGCACATCAGGGAAAGTTCATTGCCTCCCGTTCAAAATCGTCCATATTGGCGGAAGTAGGAAAGATCACGGAAATGCCTGATTTCAAAGGATACATCAGTGACCTGGGGGGACCCTCGGCAAACATGTATCGGATGCAGGGAAAAGAGGTGGCTATTTGTAAAAAATGCAAAAAACCATCCTGTATATACCCAAAGGTATGTTTCAATCTGAACACTGACCATACACCACTCCTGGATATCTATCGTGCCGTGGATACACTGCCAGGCGTGAAAAAATCGTTTATCGGCAGCGGCATCCGCTACGATATGCTTCTGCATAGGAGCAACGATGAAAAAACAAATAATTCCACACGGACCTATCTTCGGGAACTGATAAAGTATCACGTGTCGGGCAGGTTGAAAGTAGCTCCGGAGCACACCTCAGAAGCTACGCTCCACACAATGCGAAAACCACCGTTCGACCTGTTCTATAAGTTCAAACTCGCATTTGATGAACTAAACGAAAAGGAATCACTAAACCAACAGCTTATCCCTTATTTTATTTCGTCGCACCCGGGCTGCACAGAAGAAGACATGGCAGAGCTGGCAGCGATCACTAAAAATTTGCATTTCAAGCTGGAACAAGTGCAGGATTTTACTCCTTCACCCATGACACTGGCGACAGAGATCTATTACACCGGTATCCATCCCTATACCCTGAAACCTGTCTACACTGCCAAAACAAAAGAACAGAAAAACGCACAGCGTCTGTTTTTTTTCTGGCACGATCCACAAAACAAGCGGACCATCATCAGTACTCTCAAGCGTATAAACAGACTGGACCTCATCCACAAGCTGTACCCAAAAGGATAACTACTCCGGAGGATGTCATAAAAGACATCGACAACTTTGTTAATTATTGCTAATTTGAGGATTATCTCAATTTTGCATGCAGCGATTTTGCATTTGTTGCATCTAACGAGTATAGAAAGCAAGATAGTATGAGAAAGACGTTTTTGACACTTACTATTATTTCAACCGGAATTCTTCTTTCCCTGTTTTCGTGTGACGACAATTCCAACTCCTTGGGTGAATTCCGTATCAACGTAGCCACCGTAATCCCCGAGGGCGAGAATGCATATTCCTTGTTGCTTGACAATGGCACGCGTTTATGGGCGGCTGCCACTGCCGTGGTATACCAGCCGACCTGCAATCAACGGGTTTTTCTCAATTACACCATCCTCTCGGGCGCTCAAGAGGGCTATAACCATTACATCAAGGTAAACGACATCTGGAATATTCTTACCAAACAGGTCATAGAGCTGAACACTCAAAATGAAGACAGTATCGGCAATGATCCGGTAAAGGCCAATGCGGTGTGGGTGGGAGGTGATTATTTGAACGTCTCATTTATGTTCAACTATGGCGGCGTACGCCCTCATTCCATCAACCTGGTAAATAACACTTTGTCACCTGGCAACGCACCCGGTGTCACTGAACTCGAATTTCGTCATAATTCATACGACAGTCAGCAGGACAAATTATACGAAGGCTTCGTTTGCTTCGACCTGAAACCATTGCGTGCTAACGACGCCGATTCCGTAAAGCTATCCATCAAAGTGAAAGAACTGACGGGAGAAACAACTTACGATGTGACTTACAGGTACAATCAAGCACTACAGGAAGCAATAACCGAAATGCCTATTCCTGTTGTCTCATCGAATGAATACTATTAAGCGAAACAACCACAACGTAATTAGTTCTATTTCTTATATGACTTTTTGATTTTCCAAAAACCGGATGGTCCCTGTGAAGAGATCATCCGGTTATTTTTTATAAGTAGCCAGCGCTAAACACCATTCTTTTTATAAGCGATCGTAAGGCAAGTGGGCAAGTGCGTCCGAGATTTTGTCCACTGCTTCACGCATAGGCTTCTCTACCATCCCTTTCATAAAAATGCTTAAATCGGCGCGTAGGGTCAGGCGTAACCTGGTATCCTTTTCCGCCTTTGCTACAAGCTGTATCCAGATAAACACATCGAATGGCAACTTTTCTGATTTGAATTTCACCAGCTTATTCGGCTCACGCTCTTCCACAAGAAAAGTGACCTTTCCTATCGGGTCAACCCGAAACGACACCATATTGGCATCGAACGAAAAGTCACGAAGTTTATCTTCCGGGATTCTGTCTTTTACCGACTCCAATTTACTGAGATCGGAGAGCACACGAAACACCTCGGCATCACTGTGCGGGATCGTTTTTATTTCACTGACAAACTCGGTCATTTTTTTATTTTTTTTACCGTCTGTCCCCAATTTTCCGGATCGTGACGCCAGTCCTGCAATGTCTTCAGTTCCGACTCATCGATATAATCCGTCTGCAGCGCTTCATCAAGAATCGCATCATAATCGCAAAGAGTAGTGAGCTCAACCCTGGCCTCCTGCATGCTCTTCAATGCGTGCGGAAACCCGTACGTGAATATGGCAAACATTCCCAACACATCAGAACCGTCACGGCGAATTGCTTCTACAGCCTTCAGGCTGCTGCCCCCGGTAGAGACCAGATCTTCAATCACAATTACTTTTTGTTTCGGCTTCAGATCTCCCTCAATCAGGTTTTCCAATCCATGATCTTTCGGTGTGGAGCGGATATAGACAAAGGGTAAGTCAAGCAGGTCGGCAACCAGCACTCCCGGAGCAATGGCTCCGGTGGCTACGCCTGCAATAGCATCCGCTTGGGGATATTTTTCGAGGACAAGCCGGGCAAACTCCACCTTAATGAAATTGCGAATGGCAGGATAGGACATCAATTTGCGATTGTCGCAATATATGGGTGACTTCCAACCCGACGCCCACGTGAAGGGATTAGAGGGTTGTAACTTAATGGCTTTAATCTTAAGAAGCTTCTCGGCTGTTAATTTCTGTACTGTGCTCATTTTTTTATTAAAATAGTTAATTACATTGGTCGTTTTCAATTTCTATTGCTTCACGAAAACGTAAACTATATCGCAGATTACCCACAAAAGTACAGATTTCAAAATTAAAAACGTCCATTTTTAAAAAAAGAAACTAAAAAACCTCCCCCAAGGTTGCCACGCTGATTTTCATCTCACGGCAAGCCTGCAAGGCTATGCCGCAGGCTTCAACGGTGGAGCCTGTGGTAATCACATCGTCCACAAGCAACAGATGCTTGTGGGCAAATGCATCCGGATTATTCACCCGGAAGATCGACTTCACATTCTCCCAACGTTGTGTTTTGGTTCGCCTTGTCTGGGTAGGATTATAAACGACACGGACAAGATTGCCCACAGACAGTGGGCGGGAGGTAGCCTCCGACAGTCCGCACGCTATCATTTCAGCCTGATTATAGCCGCGGCTTTTTTCTTTCTTCGGGTGTAACGGCACCGGTAGGATAATATCAATCGGTTTCAGAAAGTCACTTCCCAGAAGATCTTCGCCAAAAATCCTCCCCAACAGCGCCCCCACTTCTTTGTGGTGGTGGTATTTCAGCTGATGAATCAACGGGGGCAGTATCCCCCCCTTGGCATATACACAAAAAGAAGCAATCCGCTCAAAAGGGATTCTCCCCGCCATCAGCTGCTCTGCGGCATTATTCGGGAGTCTGAAGTTATAGGTACGGGGCAGCTTGTACAAACATCGCAAACAGATGCACTCCTCAGATTGTAACAACTCCTCGCCGCACACCATGCACACTGCAGGAAAAAAAAGACGTGAGAGTTCAAACAACAGGTCATTCCGTCTCATAAGGCAACTCATCCATGTCCATCTTCTGCATGCAGTTCAAAATCTCTTTCATTGGATACCCCTTTCCCAGAGCATAGCGGATTAGCTTACCGTTAATTTCATAGGCGGACCCTCCTTTTACTGTTTTTCTTTTTGCCTCCATTAGCTGCAAAAGTGGGGCGTTGAGTGCGGTATCGGAAAATTCCGCAAGAGCTGCATCAATAACTTCAGCCGGTATCTGTTTTTGTCGCAAAGATAGCACAATCTTTACTTTACCCCACTTGTTGAAAGCAGACTTGTCATGAATATAATTCCGGACATAGCGTGCCTCATCGATATAGCGATCTTTCTTCAACTGGTCAATCACCCGTTCTGCAGACTCATCCTGAATCTGCAAGCGTTGCAGCTTTCTGCGCACATCCCATATACAGCATTCTTTTCGGGAGCAAAGTCGAGCCATTTGCGCGAAGGCCTGTTCCGGAGTGATTGTCTTTTCAGGCTTCTTCATGAGCTGTTGATTTTTGAGCCCGAATCATCCTGGGATTGCCGGAGATGTCACTTTTTATTTCAATTGTACGGAATCCGGCGTCGCGAAGCAATGCCGCTACCTGTTCCGACATGTTCCGGTTTATTTCGAAATATAATCTTCCTCCGTCATGGAGCAGCTCTTCAGCCAGGGCAACTATTCGCTCATAAAATAACAATGGCCTGTCATCCGGAACAAAGAGGGCTTCATGTGGTTCAAAATCGAGGACATTCCGATCCATTTCTTTTTTTTCGGATTCCGTTACATAGGGAGGATTGCTCACAATCACGTCGTATTTTTTCAACGGCGTAACAGGCTGGAAGATATCTACACGGGAAAAGTGTACCGCGGCCTTGTTTCGGGAAGCATTTTCCGCAGCCACCACCAGGGCTTCCTCCGATATATCCCATGCATCCACCTGAGCGTGTTCAACTTCGGTTGCCAGAGCTACCGCGATGCAACCACTTCCGGTTCCAATATCCAAAAAAAGAAGACTCCCGCCATGCTGTTCCGACACAATCCACTCCACCAGCTCTTCAGTTTCCGGGCGAGGGATCAACACGTTGCCTGTGACCTTAAACATCTTGCCATAAAACTCGGTTTCACCAAACACATACTGATAAGGCTCCCCTTTTTTCAACCTGATAAGAATATCGTCCAGCTTTTCCGCTTGAGATCGGGATAAATGATTAATTTTGTTGTCCGTTATGACGACATACGGGAGACCGCATACCTCCTCAAGGATGAGGCGGGTGAGCACCGTAATTTCCGAAGGGGTATACAACCCGTTCAATTCTCGACGAATATGTTGTATATGCTGCTGCATAACGATAATTGCTGTAATAGTATAGCTTGACAGGACAAAGATAAAAAAAATGGAACTAAATCCGGCATTTATGCAGCGTTGCCTTCAACTTGCACGCAAGGGAGAAGGTTTTACCTGCCCCAATCCCATGGTAGGGGCAGTCGTTGTACACCATAACCGGATCATTGGGGAGGGGTATCACCGGCAGTATGGGGAAGACCATGCCGAAGTAAATGCTATCGCGGCTGTTAAAGAGAGAACATTGTTGCCCGACTCCACCCTGTACGTCTCGCTGGAACCTTGCTCCCATCATGGCAAGACACCTCCTTGTACGGAATTGATCATCAAGAATAAGATTCCTCGCGTGGTGGTGGCCACCAAAGATCCTAACCCTGCCGTATCTGGTGCCGGCATTGATCTGATGAGGAAACATGGTATTGAAGTGACCCTGGGAGTAATGGAAGAAGAATCCCGGGAGTTGAATAGAATATTTTTCACAAATCAACTCTTTCACAGGCCCTATGTGATATTAAAATGGGCACAGAGCAAAGATAGGTTCATGGATCACCCCCGAACGTCGCTACGGGAAAAGTTGCCGGCACTTATTTCCAACAAACTCACCCATACGATTGTGCATAAGCTTCGGACACAAGTACAAGGTATCCTTGTAGGCACCCAAACAGCCTTGCTGGACAACCCGCAACTGACTGCCAGAAAATGGTATGGACAACAACCCATACGGATTGCGATAGACAAGGAGAACAAGATTCCCACATCATCAGCCCTGTTCAACAAGATAACCCCAACAATTGTATTCACTGCCGCTATCCGTGGAGACTTGCCTAACGAAGCGGTGAAGCAAATCGTGATAGACTTTCAGGAAGACACCAACATTCAGATTCTTCAAAGCTTATACCAGGAGGGAATTTACTCCCTGCTTGTTGAAGGAGGAGCCCGTCTGTTATCCTCGTTCATTGAGAAGAACATGTGGGATGAAGCCTATGTGGAGACATCCGAAACAATGCTCCACAACGGTGTAAAAGCACCTGAAATTCAAGGAAAAGAGATAAGCACAAAGAGGTATCTGGATTCAAGACAGCTTCATATAAAGTGCCAAATAACTCGAAATTTTCTTTAAATATTCATTTTAATATGGTTAAAGCGAAAAATCTTTCTACTTTTGCATATCTTAAATGTGCTGTACTATATATTGAAACGAATGATATCTAAATATTTTTCCCGGTTATTGGTGCTCGTCATTAACCTGTTGCTAATTTCCTCTTGCCTGAACTCAACCAACGACAAAGTGGAATATTCGCCCGATGCACAAATCTATGCCTTTTCTCTGTCATCCAAAACGGACACTTCCAACCTGTTGTCTGCCACTAAATTCACCATAGATCAGATAAACGGCAAGATCTTCAATCAGGAACCGCTTCCCTTTCAATTCGGTGTGGACAGTGTGGTCTTAAATATTACCGGTGTCAGCACATACAGTCCCTTTACGCAGGTACAGCTCCGTCTGGATCCAGACAGTACCTATAACTGGATTCGATCCGACTCGGTGGCCGTGAGCCGGTTAAACCAAATAACCACTACTGCAGCCGACGGAAAAACGAAAAAAAGATACGATTTTGAATTGAATATATATCAGCAGGATCCCTATATCCTTACTTGGGAACATATAAACACAGGGTATCTCCCCGCATCGATAGCATCTCAGCAAACAATCGCTTTCAAAAATCGCTTTATCACTTACTTCAACACCGGGACGGCTATACAAGCGATCTCCTCCGACAGCTCCAGCGGGACCAACTGGACTGCATTCAACCCGGCTGGCATGCCCAACACCCTGCTGCTCTCATCGCTGGTTACGGCTAACGACTTCGTTTTCGGGCTCGACGCCACAGCCGGAACCGTCTATTGCTCAGCCGACGGCGTCAACTGGAGTCAGGTAATTACCTCACACCCGGTGAAAGCAATCTACGGAGAGCTTCCCTTGGCGACAAAAGGGAATATTTTAATCGCAATAGACCTCGACGGAACACTTACTTTTGCGGAAACAGACAACTTTACAGTACTGAATCCGATGAATAAAGTTCCCGCGAATATTCCGGTAAAGGATTTTTCGGCTTCCCGGGTCGACATACCTACCTCCTATTCCATCAAATACATTATTTTGTCGGGAGGCACAACAAAAGACAATACAAACAACACCGATATCTGGATTTTACAGGAAAAAGACGGAATCATTACTCATATTCTTTCGAGAAAACCCACCACAATTACAGTGAATGGAAGCAGTTTGTTTTTTTATGACAACAAGCCTTACATGATGATTACCTCTTCCGGGAGAAATGCACTGATATACTCTGAAAATTTTGGCCTGGACTGGAAAATGGCAGCAGAAAATCAGACATTTCCCGCTGGATTCAATCAACGGACAAATGCATCGGTCATTATCGATGCTGCAAATTATATATGGATATTCGGCGGAATATCTGCAACGCAAACCCAACTTGCCGATATTTGGAGAGGCAGGCTCAATAAATTTGTCAACAACTGAAAAGACACACCACATTCATTGTGCGTGAGATAATTTATCGCCCGATTTTCCGTTAACTTGGAAACAGGATTTTAAGGAATGAAGGAATGAAAAATCTGAAGAAGCCACTGCTTGTTTCTGCAATAGCGGGACTTTCACTGGTCACTGCCAGCGTCTTTGCTCAGGAGTATAAATACGAACTAGGTGGTGCCACAGGAATTTCATCTTACATGGGTGATGCCAATAAGACGAAATTTATGCTCCATCCGGGCATCGCTGTTGGACTTCTTTTCCGGTATAACATTACTTTCCACTGGGCAATGAAAGTAAATCTGTCCGGAGGGAATGTTTCTGGCGACACCCTGGATTCGGGAAACATATTCCCGTTTGCGCAACATGCATCTTTTCGTCGCACCTTTGCCGAAGCGAGCAGCCAGGCAGAGTTTAACTTTCTGCCCTACAGCGACAAGTACAAATACACAGGGACGAAACCCTATACACCTTATCTCTTTGCGGGTGTCGGTGTTACGTATGCCCCGGGAGAGGTTGACTATTGGGGACTGAACATGCCTTTTGGCGTGGGATTTAAGTATAAAATAAAAAACAGGTTGAATATCGCCGTCGAGTATTCGATGCGGAAATTGTTTAGTGATGACTTCGATGCAACTCAACCAGCACAGGGATGGAGTTTAAACCAGCCCTATGGCATCGGAAGCAGCTTCCTCAAAAACCGGGATGGCTATTCAACCGCAATGATTTGCCTCACATGGGACTTCGGAATGAAGGAAGATCCTTGTCACGGCAACTAACATATTAGCCGTTAAAAAGATGTCGTTATTTGACAAACTTGATCATCGTCGTCATCCCACCCACATAGCCATCATCATGGATGGGAACGGGCGTTGGGCCAAAGCCAGAGGATTGGAAAGAGCCGAAGGGCACAGGGAAGGAGTGAACACTATCAGGAGAGTTGTGAAAGCCGCCATCAAAGCATCGGTTCAACACCTTACCCTGTATGCGTTTTCTACAGAAAACTGGTATCGCCCCGCGGAAGAGGTAGACGGATTAATGGATTTAATGGTATATGCCATTACCAGGGAGACGCCGGAACTTAAAAAAAACGGGGTAAGCATTTCAACTATCGGCGATACGAGCCGCCTGCCTGTAAATGTCAGAGAAACGCTCGAAGCTTGTATCCGGGAAACGGCAGAAGGCAGAAATCTGAACCTTGTGATCGCAATAAGCTATTCTTCAAAATGGGAACTTACAGAAGCTACCCGAAGAATTGCCGACGATGTGATCAAAGGTGTTCTGAAGGGAGAAGATATCAGCGAGGGAACCATTAGTAAATATCTCACTACCTGCAACCTGCCCGACCCGGACCTTTTGATTCGGACAGGAGGAGAACAACGGATCAGCAATTTCTTGTTGTGGCAATGCGCCTACACGGAGTTTTACTTTACCGAAACCTTTTGGCCCGATTTCGGCGAGGAGGAGTTGTACAAAGCCATTCTCGACTATCAGGGCCGTGAACGGAGATTCGGTAAAATCAGTGAACAGATAGAATTAGAAAAATAACCGTACATACTGCACAAAAGACAGTCAGAGAAAAGAAATATCACAATGTTGAAGAAAACATTCCATTTACTTTTGTTATTCACCCTGTTTATACAGACATTGTCATTGGCACAGACCACCGACAGTGTGTATACTTCCTCTCCGAGTGAACTAAATGTAAACTACACTGCTCCCCCCAGAAAATATTATATTGCCGATATTGATGTAACCGGGGTAGAGGGAACAATGTACGAAGACCAAAAGTTCGTCCTGGTCGGTTTTTCGGGTCTGTCAAAAGGACAAGAGATTCTAATACCCGGAGAGGATATCACCAACGCCCTCAAGAGGTTCTGGAGACAGGGGCTCTTTTCGGACGTGAAGATACTCCAGTCAAAAGTAAAAGGCGACAGCGTGTGGCTCGAGATCCGACTTACTGACCGTCCCCGGGTAGCCAACATTCGCTATTTAGGGATGAAAAAAAGCGAACAGGAAGACATTGAGAAAAAGATCGGCTTTGTGAAAGGGAATCAAATTACTCCACCGCAGATAGACAGAGCAGAGACAATAATCAAAAGCTTCTTTGAGGAAAAAGGATTCGGAGATGCCGAAGTGAGAATTATTCAGCGACCGGATACCACCCAGAAAAATCAGGTCGTACTGGAGGTCAATGTAGACAAAAAAGAAAAGCTCAAGGTAAACAACATCGCGATAGAAGGAAACGAATCGCTCACAGACAATCAACTAAAAAGGGCGATGAAAAAGACCAACGAGAAGGGAAAACTGCGGAATATTTTCCGAGCGAAAAAGTTTGTGGAAGATCTCTATGAAGCAGACAAGAAAAACATCATCAGCAAGTATCAGGAAAATGGATATCGCGATGCAGAGATTCTCCGTGATACGGTATACAAATACGATGAAAAGACTGTAAATATTGAGTTGCAGGTCGAAGAAGGACCCCAATATCATATCCGTTCCATTAACTGGGTGGGCAATACGCAATACCCTTCCGCCCAGTTAGGACAGTTATTGAATATGGCACCCGGTGATATATATAACCAGAAGAAACTGCAGGAAAGATTGATCTCGGATGAAGATGCTGCCATAAACCTCTACCAGAACAACGGCTACCTGTTCTCCAACATCGACCCGGTTGAGATCAATATTGAAAATGACTCTGTGGATCTGGAACTACGTGTAACAGAAGGGCCAAAAGCGACCATCAAGCGGGTAATTATCCAGGGAAACGATCGCCTTTATGAGGACGTCATAAGGAGGGAGTTACGAACCAAACCAGGTGCCGTATTCAGCAAGGAAGACCTGCTTCGTTCCGTGCGTGAGATAGCCCAGACAGGCCATTTCGACCCCGAAGCACTCTCTGCCGGTATCGGTCAGGGGATCAACCCTAATCCCGAAGACGGAACAGTCGACATTACCTATCCGCTTACCTCGAAAGGAAACGACCAGATAGAGTTTTCCGCCGGCTGGGGTGTAACCGGATTGGTGGGGAAGCTCAGTTTGAAACTGAACAACTTCTCCCTGAGAAATATGCTGAACCCCTCTATGCACAGAGGAATTATCCCGCAGGGTGAGGGACAAACGCTTGTTCTTAGCGCACAGACTAATGGCCGTTATTACCAATCTTATCAGTTTCAATTTATGGAACCCTGGTTTGGCGGAAAAAGACCTAACAACCTGTCGTTAAGCGCCTACTACTCCCGATATACCGGACTGAACACCAACTACTATTCCCAAAACAGCTACTACAACCCATATATGTACGGCTATGGCGGTTATCCCGGTTACGGCGGATACGGCGGGTACGGCGGATACGGCGGATACGGATACCAGGATATGGCAGAATATGCCTATGACCCGGACCAGGTGTTTAGCATGGTGGGCCTTTCACTGGGCTACGGAAAGAGGCTAGAATGGCCTGACGACTACTTCCAGTTCATGGCAGAGCTAGGCTATCAACGTTATGGGTTGAAGAACTGGTCTTATAATCAATTCCCGTTTCAAACGGGAGTGAGCAACAGCATCACCCTCGGACTCACCCTATCGCGTATATCCACAGACAACCCTATATATACGCGTACCGGTTCTCAATTCACGCTGAGTGTATCTGCTACCCCACCCTTCTCTCTGTGGGATGGAAATAACTATGCCGCCATGGCGTACAACGATCCGGATAAATACACGTGGAACGAATATCACAAATGGAAGTTGAAAATCCGCACCTTTACGCCACTTTCACCCTCTACGGTAACCCGCACACCTGTGATGGCCACTCGTGTTGAGTTCGGCATCCTCGGACACTATAATAAAAATAAAATGACCCCCTTTGAAACGTTCGACGTGGGAGGTGACGGCATGAGCGGTTACACCAGCTCCTTTGCGACTGAAAACGTGGCTCTAAGGGGCTATGAAAATAACTCCATTGCTACACAGGCACGCGCTTATACCCGACTTGGGCTGGAGTTACGTTATCCTTTTATTCTGGAACCCAACTCCACGATATACGGGGTTGCTTTTCTGGAAGCCGGAAACGCCTGGTACAATGTAAAAGATTTGAATCCTTTCGATTTAAAACGTTCAGCCGGCGTGGGAGCCCGTATATTTCTACCAATGATCGGATTGATGGGAATCGACTGGGCATATGGATTTGACACTGTATTTGGCAGCGGAAACAGACAACGTGGCGGAGGCCAGTTCCACTTCATCATTGGACAGGAATTCTAACATGTAGAGACAGATATGCTTATCTGAAGAAGCAAAAGCTAGCCCAGGCCCCTGCACTCAGGAAAGGACTTATTTGCTCTTTAATGAATTTTAGCATGCCTTTTGTAAACGTTTCGGATTGTAATCCGTCTTACATAACAGCATACACAAGAAAGCGAAAAACATGCTTGCGATCAATTTGCTTTTATCTCTGTTTCGTACATTAAAAATAAAAATAATATGAAAAAGACACTTTTTTTGATCGGTTTATTGATGGCGTTGACATTGGGAACTACGTACGCCCAAAAATATGCATTGATTGATATGGAGTATATTCTGGAACGGATTCCTATGTACGAAAGTGCCAACAAACAGCTGGAGACCTTGTCTTCACAATGGCAAAGTAAAGTGGACGCAGAGGTGGAAACCGTGAATGCCATGTATAAAAAATATCAGGCCGACCTGGTATTTCTTGCCGGAGCTGAAAAGACCAAACGCGAGAACGAAATCGTAGCCAAGGAAAATTCGATTCAGGAACTGAGAAACCAATATTTCGGTCCCCAGGGAGAATTATTCAAGCAACAGGAGGAGTTGATCAAGCCCATCCAGGATAATATTTACGAGGCAGTAAAAAACATTGCAACTCAGCAGGGATATACGATGGTGATAGACAGGGCCTCATCCTCATCCATTATCTTTGCTTCACCCAGTATTGATATAAGCGATCAGGTACTTTCATGGTTAGGCTATTAAAAATAAAAAGTTTATCTTTGTGCCGACATAACGAAAGAATTTTAAATTACAAATTAGAAATAGAAAATCATGTTAAAAAAATTATTGATCTTTTTTATTGCACTGGCTCCATTGACAGTGGTAGCACAAGAGGCGAAGTTTGCGTACCTGAATGCCCAGGAAATTTTCTCAGCCATGCCCGAATTGGCCGGCATTGAAACACAACTCAGTTCCAAGCAGGAGGAAATCTCAAAAAACGGACAAGCATTGGTAGATGAATTCAACAAGAAGTCCGAAGAATTCAACAAGACACCGGCCACTTCCGAGGCAGTACAGCAAGACCAGCAAAAACAACTTGCTCAGATTCAGGAGAGATATCAGATCTACCTGCAGAATAGCCAGCAGGAAATGCAGCAATTACAGCAAAGCCTGCTTGAACCGGTTAACAAGAAAATTGCCGATGCTATCAAAGCGGTGGGAGATGAAAACAAATACACCTTTGTATTTGATGTATCAACAATGCAATCGCCCATTGTTTACGTGAGTCCCACGGCAGTCAACATCACTCCCCTGGTGAAAACCAAATTGGGGCTGAAATAAAAAAGACGCAATAATGACGCCACACATAAAAAAGGGTCTCCCCAGGGAGACCTTTTTTTATGCCTGCTCACAAATAACACCTACATTCCTTTAATTACCAGTAACGGTGTATCTGAGTGGAATAACATTCTTCTTGCAATGCCGGGATTAAACATCCTGGCAAAGATGTTGCGCCGTGAACTGGACAAGGAGATCATGTCAATTTTATGTTCGTTCACGAATCTGTCGAGAGACTCTTCCACTCTTTCACTCTGTTCAATCAGTTTATACTCGGTCTGCAATTGCGGGTATAACTCTGCAAAACGTTTCTGAATACCCGACAATTTAATTTCATTCCACACATCTTCTTTTTTTGCGATATGAGCAAGATAAACCTTTACAGGATAGGGCTTTAAAAAACGCATCATGATATCAAATGCTTTGAACTCCCGTTCCTGAAAATTGGTCAGAAATGCGATGGTCTTCATCGCCGAAAGATTATTCGCCTTTGCTCCTTCGGGTATGGCAAAGATGGGTGTTCTGCAGCCCTCCATGACCTCCGCCGTTACGCTCCCGATAAGATCAAGATCTTTGGCACTCTTTCCCCGTGTTCCCATCACAATGGCCGTAGGACGCATTTTCTTGGAATAGGTGATAATTTCTTCTTCGGGAAGACCTTCCAACAATACCGTCTGATAAGGTACCTTAGGTATTAAACCGCCAGTCATTTCTTCCTCAATTGTTTTCACCAGGCCCTGCATCTCACTTTCTGTTTTTCTTTTTATATCCTGGTAAAGTTCTTTGTCGGTCGCCTGCAATGTGAAGGTGTCACCAAAAGGTATTGCCCCCGGGTAAAATGGTGTAAAGAAAGCGTGCAAAAGTTTCACTTTACAATCCAGATCACGAGCCAGGCGAAAGCCAAATTCACATGCTGCAAGCGAGTATTCAGAAAAGTCTACTGGCACCAGTATTTCTTTGCTTATCTCTTGCTCCGGTTCTTTGTCGAGCTCGGAAGTAAAGTCTACTTTTTCGATTATTTGGAGTGCTCTGGGAAGATCGGCTTCGTTAATTCGCACACGTACATTGCCCGGAACAACCGGATCAATCATCTTGATGCCGTGTATAACTGCCGGAATGCCTTCTGATTCAAGAATCGATTTCAGGATATGGGCTTTTTCATATGAATGAATGGCTACGGTGACCAGCTTTTCGTCGTGAGAATCCCTCTTTTTACCATCTTTTTCCATACTGTATTTTTTTACATGTCCATGGATCTGGGACCATAGACAACTCGGTTATAACAAAGGCTAAATAACCCACTATTTGGCTGCCAGAGCACAAATTTGTGGGTTATTTATTTTTTAATCAACTTCTTTCGTTTCAATTATATCGGGTTCAGGATAATCATCAAGCCCGAGTATTTTCAGTGCTTTATCAAAAATTGTGGTATCGTCAAGCACAACAATACCACCATTCGGTCCCGGTTCAATGTGTATTCCTACACTTTTTCCTTCTTTGTAATTGTATCCACCAAAATAATTCCGGACTGTTTCGGGCTTCATATCCAATTCCGTTGCTATTTGGTGGATACTACCATCGGGGAGTTTGTCTTTCAGTTCTCGCAGCTCATTAAAAGTGATTGTTCTTGCCATGGCTTATAATTTTTATGTTGTTACTACATTTCAGGATTCATTTCATGCCCTAAACTTACACAAAAAAAAAGATATCCCAAACTATTTATAAAAATATTTACGCAAATGTTCCAATTCTATAAATAGAACATTTTTAGTGAGGTAAAGTTGCTAAAAATGAACTAAAAATAATCAAGACAGCAAGATAGGAAGGAATAAAAATGGATAAAAGGTGAGCGTGCGGACGACTATATAGAGGGATATTTTTCGATTCTGGAAGATGTAGCAGAAAAGACCTCGTTAAACGAAGCAGCTCATAAAACAGATAACCCAGTACTGAGCCCACAATCATCCCTGCGAGTATATCCGACACGAAGTGTACACCAAGATATACACGGGTATAGCTGTTTAACAGTGCCCAGAAAATAACAGCGATCGTTACCCGTCGATCTTGAAAGAGCAGACTCAGAAAGACAGCCAAACCGAAACTATTGGTGGCATGGCTCGAAATGAAACCATACCTGCCTCCCCGGTAACCGTTCACAATATCGACCAGTTCCTTGAAGTCGGGATGATGTGTGGGTCGAAAACGCTCGAACAATGGTTTGAAGAATGAAGACGCCAACTGATCGCATGCGGCAAATAGCAAGATAAAAAACAGGGTTACCAGCAAACCATCTTTCCAGTTGGTTTTATGAAAGAAGAGAAAAATAATGAACAAAAAAAGCGGTATCCATACCAGCCTGCCGCTTAACATCCACATCACGTTATCGAGAAAGAGCGAATCGCTGCCGTTTAGTGCAAAAAACAAGTCCCGCTCGAATGGTAATAGTTTCTCGACTGCCTCTTTCATATTATTTCTACATTTTTTTTGGAAGTCCAGCCGACACTGCCATTTGCAATTTCAATCTCAAACCAGTTACCGTCGCTGCTCCTCACCTTCACCCTGGTGCCTTCGTGAAGTTCAAAAAGTGTGTTGCTGTTTTCGTCGGGCGATGCATTAACCCGGGCTGCACCCACCATGACAATGGCGGCATCTCTATGGATACGTCCACTTTTTTGGCTGAAGGCAAAGATATTCGACGTGATCATCAGAGAGAAAAAAATAATTCCTGCATAAAATGCGCTTTTTTTAACCCATAGGATGCGAACAAAAAGAAAGGTGCCTGCAGAGAACAGAAATAGAATAAAAAACACAATACCAATAATTGCCCATTGATCGGAACTGTAAATGTTTCGTACGGCCAGAAACCAGTTTGCTATAAATAGGTCGCCTGCGGTGTCGATACGATCTTCTGTCCTGTTTTTGGCAAAACGCAGGTTGTGCCGTATATCGCCGTCACCCGGATCCAGAAGTAAAGCTCTCTCGTAGTTCAGGATAGCCTTTCCCAGTTGGTTGTTTCTAAAATAGGCGTTGCCCAGATTGAAATAAATCTGAGCCGATTCTTTGTTTTCGTTGAAACCCTGCAATACAAGTTCTTCGTAAAGTAAAATGCTTTTTCCATAGTCCTGATCCCTGTAAGCTTGTGCGGCTTCTTCTACATTTGCTCCGGAAATTGAAGCGGCTGCGGCGGGCGTTGGCTTTCCGTCAGACTGATCCCTGGAAGTAAATCCGGGAGCAGCAGTGAGATCGTTTGGTATAATTGTATCGTTCCCCACCTGACCCGTCAATTGCGGAACAGCTGTGAAGAAAAGCAGAATGATCAATACTGATTGAGGCAGTTTCATCCGGTTTGACTTTGGTTTGTTCATCATTCAATCCTACTCTTTTTATTTTTCAACTTATTCTCCATCTCTCCGATAGCCTCCACCGTATCCTGATAGAGACGTTCCAACACGGCATCACTCTCGGCCGGAGCATAACGTGCAAACTCACAGGTATCAAGAATGTGCATAAACTTTCCTGCAAGCTCCTCGCTGATGCCTTGCTTTGATAATTCTGATTCAATATTATGTTTGGAAAGACGTGCCAAGGGGATGGAGAGTTTGTCGCTGAAATAACCCCATAGTGCACGGAGCACTTCATCATAAAATTTATCCTTGTCGTGCACTTTAAGAAATTTTCCGGCTGTCTTCAGACGTTTGATAGCCGTTTTATTTGCCTTTTTCGTTCTCATCAGGGCAATGTTTGCATTTTCACGTGCTTGTTTTCTGTTAATCCCGTAAAAAAGGATCAGCAGCAACAAGGGAATCAGATACCACAACCAATATGCAAATGAGCCTACAAAGAATTTTGTGCGTGAGAGATAGGCGGGATCACCCGTCTTCAGGAAACGGATATCCTGCTCCACTTTCACATCCCGATGATTCACAAAACTGCTCGCTGAAGCACTTCCGGGATCTGCTTTGGCAATCTGCAGCGTATATTCGGGAGTAGTCAGCGTTTTGTAGCTGTTTGTATTGAGGTCGAAGTAGGTAAATTCTACCGGCGGAATGGAATAGTCACCCTCATAGCGAGGTATTGTCATATAGGAGATCTTTCGAACACCGGTAAGTCCATTGGACGTCACGTTCAAAGCGTTGTCTATAGTGGGGTCATACAATTCAAAATTATCGGGAAACGTTACCTTCGGATTACGAATCAGTTTCAAATTACCCGTACCGGATATCTCCAATGTAAGGGTAACCGCTTCATTGGCCTTGGTATTCACAGTGCTGATGGCGGGTTTCAGCGAGAAGGTTCCCACAGCATTTGCAAAGGTTTCGGGCTTATTGCCCGGCAACGGTTTAACATTAACTATCAACGGGTTGGTTGCAAGACTCTTTTTAACATCCACCATCACTTCCTGCGAACCAAAAAAAGTGGAGACACTCCTGCCCGAAGGAACAGAGAAGACCATTTCGATGTTGCCCGCCGGAATAGTAATCTGTCCTGAACGCTGTGGAAAGAGTAATGTCTTCCGCAAATCGGCAGTGTAGTAGTTTCTGCCGTTATAACGTTCCATTTGTAGTTGCTGATTCACGGGCAGGTCCATTTCTTCTACCATGAATCCCTCAAATTCAGGAAATTGGATCTTTCCGAAATTCACGATGTTCAGTGTAGTATATAAACGGAAAGTGACGGTAAACCCCTCCTGTTCGTAAACGCTGTTTTTGGAAACGATTGCCCTTATAAATGCATCACGGGAAGAAACGGATGCTGTTCCGGAAGAAGCGCTTTCATTTTTTCGCTGACTACTACCGGGCGATGTACCCTGTGAAGGGTTTTCGTCGGGAGGAAGCACATTTATCCGGAGTGTATTTGACTGATAACTGCTTCCATCTACCGTGATCGATGCGGCAGGAATGGTGAAAGTGCCGGTTTTCTTCGCCATAAGGATGTAGGTATAGGTGACCGAACTTTCCGAAGTTGTCTTTCCGTTTACCGTACGTTGACTGTAGCTGGTGGAGGTACTGGGCCCAAAAAGAAGATTGAAGTCGGGCATGTCGGGCAGGCGAAGATCCCTCCCCTCCTTGTTCAGCACATAACTTAACCTGAATTGTTCTCCTTCCACAACGGACGCAGGCGCAGAGGCTTTGAATGTCACCTGCGCCAGACCGATGGTTGTTTTGCCCGTGAACAAGAATATCACGAAAAGAAGGAGAATAATACTATGTTTTTTCTGTTTCATCTGCATCACCTCTTACCAGTTTTTATTGTTCCTTCTGTTATTTTCAGCCTGCTCTTCTCTTTCCTGCGCCTTTATCTGCTGAACCTTTTCCTGAGTTTGCTGTTCATCCTGCTCGATAGCCTGCAGTAACTGCCGTGCATTATCACGCGACATCTGTTCCGGCTGTTCGGATTGTTCCGCTTTCTTCTCCTGATCCTGCTGATTTTGAGGAGATTGACTCTGCTGGTCTTGACTTTGGTCCTGATTCTGCTGTTCCTGTTGTTCCTGATCCCCTTCACCCTGATCCTGTTGTTCCTGATCCTGGATCATTTTCTGTACCACTGCCAGATTATAACGCGTTTCCTCGTCCTCCGGATTCAGGCGCAATGCCATTTTATAAGCTTCCATTGATTTTTGCAACTCTTTTTTCTGCAGCATGGCGTTGCCGATATTGTGCCAGCCGGCAGAAGCATCTGCCGGTTTTTCCTGTTCCAGAGAGATGAAATGATTGTACTGTTCGATTGATTTATCCCACTCTTTCTTTTTATACAACGTATTGCCAAGATTAAAGTTTGCCTCTTTGGAGTTGGGAGCTTCTTTCACTGCATTTTCATAAAACGGAGTTGCTTCCGAAAATTTTTGCAGGTTATATTCTTTGTTTCCTTTGCGGATATTCTTTCGTACCTCTTTTTGTGCCGAAACAGACAAAGGAAGCAGTGTCATCAACAGCAACAATAAACTATATTTTGTAAACAATCGGTTCATTTTTTTCGTTTCGGTTTTTTTCGCAATCGGTTGCCGACGTTCGTTCTTTTTGGTATCGAGATCACAATATGCCGGCTACCAATACTGACAGTTTATTTAAACAATCTCACATTTCTGAACAACCGGTTTTTCTTGTCGTAAACAAGGATTTCGATCAGCAGAATAATTAGCAGGATCCAGGCAAGAACCGAAAATCTCTCGTCATATGCCGAATAGGAGAGGCTGGTAGATTTGCTTGTCTCAAGTTCATCAAGCTGTGTTTCCAATGCACGGATAGCCGCATTTGAATTATCTGCACGCACATAAAATCCTTTACCACTTTGCGCAATTTCCATTCCCATTTGTTCGTTTAAGCGCGATACAACAACGTTACCTTCGTTGTCGGTCATAAAATTATTCCCATACTCCAGGGCTGGTACGGGTGAACCTTCGGGAGAACCAATTCCCAGCACATTCACCATCACTCCGGCCTTTGCCGCTCCTGCAGCAGCTTGGGCAGCATCTCCCTCATGATCCTCCCCGTCCGTAATAATCACCATAGCCTTGCTGACATCCTCATCGCTTGAAAAGGAGCTCATTCCCAACCGTATCGCCTCTCCGATGGCCGTTCCTTGAATAGGGACAAGGCTCGGGTCAATCGTATTAAGGAATATCTTTGCCGATTGTGTATCAGATGTGAGCGGCATTTGCACATAAGCTTCTCCTGCAAAGACAATCAGTGCAACCTTGTCGTTACCACGCACATCAATGAGCCGCGATAAAATCTGTTTGGCACGTGACAGCCTGTCGGGAGAGACATCCCGGGCCATCATGGAGTTGGATACATCCATCGCGATCACCAGTTCTATTCCCTCCTTCTCTACCGTTTCCACTTTCGTGCCGAACTGTGGACGGGCGATCATGAAAATTCCTGTACAGAGTGCGGCAAATATAAGCCAGAATTTAAGGTAGGAACGTTTCAGTGACAATTCGGGCATCATCATCTTGAGCGTGGAAAGCGTACCCATCTTTTGTACCGCTTTACGCTTTCTGATGTTCAGGTAAATGTACACTGCCAGCAACAAAGGCATGGCGATGAACAACCATAAATATTCCGGATTTCCGAATCTAAACATTTCTCTCGCTTTATCTTATACCATATTAAATCAACCAGTTTCACCCGAGAAGTCGCTACCTCATGTATTTCAATGATCAAACTGCTATGCCATATACGCTTATCCGGCAGACGGGCACACACCATCCAGCTTACAACGTGCTCACGGGATAGACCTCAGCCAGGTTCTTCTTAATAATAGCTCGAGCAATATCAAGCCGAGTGCAACCAGTGCAAAGGGAAGGAATAATTCCTGTCGACGGGTTACATTCTGTACGCTGATCAGGTATTTTTCCATTTCGTCAATCTCTTCATATACCTGCCGGAGTCCTTCAGTATCCTGCGCTCTGAAGTATTGTCCCCCCGTCATTGCTGCTATCTCGGTGAGCGTTTTCTCATCAATATCTACCGGCATATTCTGCATTCGAATACCGTAAGGTGTGTTTACAGGCGTGGGCGCCATTCCTTTGGTTCCCACACCCACCGTGTATACACGAATTCCGTAAGAACGTGCCAGATCGGCGGCAGTAAGCGGTGCAATCTGTCCGCTGTTGTTGGTCCCATCGGTCAGGAGAATCACTACACGAGAATCGGAATCGCTCTCTTTCAGCCTGTTTACAGAAGTGGCCAATCCCAATCCAATGGCTGTGCCGTCCTCGATCATACCAAAATTGATCTCGTTCAGCAAGTTCAGCAACACCTTATGATCGGTAGTAAGGGGACATTGCGTGAAACTCTCTCCGGCAAAAATCACGAGGCCGATGTTGTCGTTTTTCCTGTCGGTGATAAACTCCGCGGCCACCTTTTTGGCTGCCTGCAGCCTGTCCGGTTGCAAATCCTGCGAAAGCATCGATCCCGACACATCAAGGGCCATCACGATATCGATTCCCTGGGTCTCCGTTTCTTCCCAACTGCTCACCGATTGGGGGCGGGCAATCACGACGATAATGAGCGCGATGGAGATCAACCGCAAAGCAAAAGGCAGATGCCGCATAGAGACCCTGAGATCGGGCTTCATACCCTTGAATGCCCCGGCAGACGCAAGCTTGAAGGAGGCCTGCGTCTTTGACAATCGCACCACATACCACATAATTAGTGGGATAAGCAGCAGCAACAGATATAGATATTCAGGATGCAAAAATACCATGCTTTATTCACTCTTTGCAGCATCGTTTTGCGATGCTTCGTTTTTATCTTTATCCATTTCTTCTTTTTGAGGGACAGGATCAGGTTCCCTGGTCTGATTCACAAAGAAATAGGCATTCACCATACTCAGATCGTTTTCGTCGGGGTAGGGCTTGTATTTGGCAAACTTCACCAGATCGGCAGTGGAAAGGATCTGTTTCAGATTGTTGTAAACTGACTCCACCTCCAATAGTTTGCGGACCTCATTCAGTATTTCACCGGAAGTCATTTCCATGGCATTGATGTCTTCCCGTTCAACCAGGTAATTACGAAGGATGTCAGTGAGTTTACTGTAGAACTCTTTTTCCCTTCCTTGTTGCCAGATTTTCTCTTCTTTCAGTTTATCCAGTTGCTGGATAGCCCGCACGTGTGCCGGCAGCACCACGGGAGGTTTAAAAATATACCCTTTACGCTTCTTTTTCAGTACCAGGTAGACGATCAATCCGATGAGCGCAATAAGCATCATGATGCCCAACACAATCCAAAGAACCCATAAATAATCAGTCCAGACGAAAGGAACGTTGCGCACGGGCTTGATATCATGCAACTGCAACTGTTCAAAATCGATTGAGTCGGTCTCCCCTTTGTTTATCTTCTCAAGATATGCCAACGTGGAGTCCGACAACTGGGGTGAAGACACTTTCAGTCCAAAGGAGTTGGAATAAATGGTGTCGACTCCGTCGAAGACCGGCATGTAGGGAATATGGTACAGCGTTGAGTCGAATGAGGTGACCACGTACTTGAAGTTCAGCGTCATCACGTTGTTCTCGACGGTGGTATCGGGCGGCAGCATGGTAATCACTTCAATGCCGGGGACAATCTCCTTTTCGTATACCGGAAACTGAATGGTCTTATCCTTCGGTGTAATCACTTTCAGATTAATCAGCGCCTGTTCGCCAATCAGGATCTCCGTAGGTTGCACGGTTGCCTGTACCGAAGCCCGCTGAGCGGAGATCGGCGTGAAAAACAAGATTGCCAGAACAACCAGCGTTGCTCTCCGCATCTCGACGATATGTAGTTTGTCCTTTGTCAATATCACCTTCTCTGTTGAAATAATTGCAACAACGCCTTTACATAATCACTTTCCGTAGAAACCGACACACTGTCCACGCCACTCTGCCGGAATGCATTATTCTTATTGCTTTGCAGGCTGTTCCACCAGTCACGGTAACCTTTCCGAATTTTCCGCGACGAGGTGTTGATCCATCGTTCTTCGCCTGTTTCGGGGTCTCTTACTTTCATCAGCCCGATGGGTTGAAGCTCCGTACTCAGCTGATCATATACCTGAATGGCTACCACATCGTGCTTTCGGTTGGCTATCTGTAACGCCTTTTTGTAATCTTCCGGATCAATGAAGTCCGATATCAGAAAGGCTGTGCATCGCTTTTTGATGGCGTTCGTCATATACCGGAGAACCATATTCAGGTCTGTACCGCTGCTTTCGGGAGTGAATCCCAGAATCTCGCGGATAATGAACAGGATGTGCTTTCTTCCCTTTTTAGGAGGGATAAACTTCTCCACCTTATCGGTAAAAAAGATGACCCCGATCTTATCATTGTTTTGCATTGCCGAAAAGGCCAACGTCGCCGCAATCTCTGCCACCATATCCCGTTTGAGCACCTTGCGGGAACCGAAGCCCAGACTCTCCGACACGTCGATCATCAGCATCACGGTAAGCTCCCGCTCTTCTTCGAATATCTTTACATAGGGACGGTTATAGCGGGCAGTTACATTCCAGTCAATGTCGCGCAGATCGTCTCCATACTGGTACTCCCGCACTTCCGAAAAGGCCATACCACGTCCTTTAAAAGCGGAATGATACTCTCCGGCAAAGATATTGCGGGAGAGGCCACGTGCTTTTATTTCGATGTGTCGTACTTTTTTTAATAGGTCGGTCGTCTCCATATGGGTTTCACCCTTATTTTGTGGATTCTTTCACTTAAACTGTACCTGATTGGTAGACTTACGTTTTGCGCGGATTAAGGCACCTCCACCTTATTCAGGATCTCGCTGATGATTTCTTCGGAGGTCAGATTGTTGGCTTCCGCTTCGTATGTGAGTCCAATACGATGCCGGAGGACATCGTGACAAACTGCACGTATATCTTCGGGGATCACGTATCCACGACGTTTGATAAATGCAAAGGCACGTGCAGCTAGCGCCAGGTTGATGGAAGCGCGTGGCGAGCCGCCAAAGCCAATCATCTCCTTGAGGTCGCTCATCCCGTACTGATCGGGAAAACGGGTAGCAAACACTATATCTACAATATATTTACCAATTTTCTCATCAATATATACTTCGCGAACTACCTTGCGTGCTTCCAAGATCGCTTCAGTAGTGATGACTGCCTGGTCAACACTTACAGGTTCAAAAATATTTTGTTGAATGATCTGCTTCTCTTCTTCTTTCGAGGGATAGGAGATCACCACCTTCAGCATGAAGCGGTCTACCTGTGCCTCGGGAAGTGGATAGGTTCCCTCCTGCTCAATGGGGTTCTGGGTCGCCATCACAAGAAAGGGATTGGGCAACTTGTAGGTTTGTTCGCCAATGGTTACCTGTCTTTCCTGCATTGCTTCGAGTAGGGCACTCTGCACCTTGGCAGGAGCACGGTTGATCTCATCTGCCAGCACAAAATTAGCAAATACGGGCCCATGTTTTACCAGAAACTCCTCGTTTCGCTGACTGTAAATCATGGTTCCGATGACGTCTGCAGGCAGCAGGTCGGGGGTAAACTGGATACGACTATAATCGGCATCGATCAACTGAGCCAGCGTTTTTATTGCCAGTGTTTTTGCCAACCCGGGAACTCCTTCCAGCAAAATATGACCATCTGACAGCAGTCCGATAAGCAGTGACTCTACGAGGTGCTTTTGCCCTACAATTGTTTTGTTCATCCCTGTCACCAGCGTTTGCACGAAAGCGCTTTTCTGTTCAATTCGCTCGTTTAGCTCTTTGATATCGACTACTTGGCTCATATTTTTAGACTGTTAATGATAGATTCTTGTTATGAAATACAAAAATAGAAATGTTAAAGCGGTTTCCGGAGGAAACGTCGTTAAAAATGTTTAAGTACTGCCCTCATTCATAATGTACATCGAATATACAACCCTCCAGTCATGCCGGACAATCCCGCTCGCTGTACATCATGCCAAAAACAGCAGTAAAGGCATTTTTCATCTCATCGGAAACTGCTTTAAAGTCCACCTCCCGCCCCAATTCTTTTTGCATGGAAGTTACCCCCCTGTCGGTGAATCCGCAGGGGTTGATATGATCGAAATAAGCGAGATCGCTGTTTACATTCAATGCAAGCCCGTGCATGGTGACAAAGCGGCTGGCACGCACCCCAATCGCACAGATCTTTCTAGCTTTGGCTGATTGTACTGGATGGATCCATACCCCCATGGCCTTTGCATCTTTTTTGCCCAAAATGCCAAAAGGCCTCAGTGTCTCAATCACCACGTCCTCCAACATGGAGATATACCGTTTGATACCAATCTGGAAATCTTCCAGATCGATGATCGGATAGGCAACCAGTTGACCCGGCCCATGGTATGTAATATCACCTCCCCGGCCGGTCGAATGCAAGTCGATATTTCTACTTTCACACACACTCCGCGTAATCAGCAGGTTTCTACTGTCACCGCTTTTACCAAGGGTGTAAACGTGTTCATGTTCGCAGAAGAGCAAAAAGTGCTGTTTATCCTCCTTCTTTTGCAGTTTCTCCCGGATAAGCTGTTCGAACAGATCTTCCTGGTAGTCCAATGCTTCTTTATATCGGATTCTTCCCAGATTTTCAAAAATCACTCTTTTACCCATAATTGCCTTTTTTCATATGACTAAAATTATTTATTTCACTAAAGTTGGATATTTGCTCGCCATGGCAAAGTACCAACAAGTTTGACTTGGCTCACTTGACTTAACACAAATAATTCAAAGGTGTCATATGGAACTCGTATTCGTCATGATCTTGTACGATAATGATTATCATGCTCGTTTCATATTATCATAGGCACACTACTCACACATGTTTTTCTGCATGGTAAGAAGAACGAACCAGCGGGCCGCTTTCTACAAACTGAAACCCTTTCTCCAAACCAATTGTTCTGTATAACTGAAACTGTTCAAGCGACACGTACTCTTTCACAGCCAGATGTTTTCGCGTAGGCTGAAGATATTGCCCGATGGTAAGCACCTTACATCCCACACTTCTCAAGTCGTCCATCGTCTCAATGATTTCCCCGGGTGTTTCTCCCAAGCCGACCATGATTCCGGATTTGGCTTTCGCCTTGCCGTGCTTTGCTATGATTTCTATCGTTTTCAGACTGACGTCGTACTTGGCACGACTTCGCACCTTGGGTGTCAGTCGCCGCACCGTCTCCATGTTGTGCGATACGATGTTGGGGCCCGATTCAATTACCTGGTGAATAAGCTCTTCCTGTCCGTCGAAGTCGGGAATCAGGGCCTCGATGGTGACACGCGGATTCTTCTCCTTCACCCGCCGCACCGTAGCCGCCCAGAGTCCGGCTCCGCCATCCGGCAGATCGTCCCTGTCCACACTGGTAAGCACCACATGCCGGAGGTTCATCCCTTCAATGGTGTCCGCCAGCCGATCCGGCTCATCCCAGTCGACAATACCCTGTGGACTTCCTGTTTTTACATTGCAAAACCTGCACGAACGTGTACAGATGTCTCCCAGTATCATAAAAGTGGCCGTCCCCCTTCCCCAGCATTCCGACAGGTTGGGACATTTTCCACTTACACAAATTGTATGCAGCTTTTTTCTTGCAATAATCTCTTTCACATCCAGGTATTGCTTTCCCTGGGGCAAGGAGATTTTCAGCCATTCAGGCTTTCTCTCCATTGATTCCGATTTATTCTCCATGATGATAATTTCTTTAAATGTCGCGCCCTTGCCAGAAAGCATGATCATCTGCACCTTCCACAATGAGCACAACAAACGAGTGATTCAATAAAATGTCAAAACATGGCAAAAGTACGATATTCTTTGGATCTTTCTTATCATAGTCGCTATACATTGAATAAATATTGACTTTTTCAATTTTTACTCCCTTGTCGGTATAGTTTTTTCTCGTAACTATTTTTAAACGGTTACTATTCTGTTTGTAACAGCAAAAACTTTATCTTTGCCGTCAAAACACCACGAAACAAGATAATTTGAAATTTCAACTACAACATACTGATTCAAGAACGAAAGCCAGAGCAGGTCTTATAACAACAGACCATGGACAGGTAGAAACACCGGTTTTCATGCCTGTAGGTACCGTTGGCAGCGTGAAGGCTGTACACATGAGCGAATTGAAGGAGGATATAGGGGCACAGATTATCCTGGGCAACACCTATCATCTCTACCTTCGTCCGGGTCTTGATATTTTACAACAAGCAGGTGGCCTGCACGGCTTCAACAGTTGGAACAAACCAATATTGACCGACAGTGGCGGATTTCAGGTTTTCTCACTGACAGATAACAGGAAGCTCTCGGAGGAAGGTGCCGAGTTTCAGTCGCACATCGACGGTTCCCGCCACTTCTTTACACCCGAAAAGGTAATTGACATCCAGCGCATTATCGGCGCCGATATCATGATGGCTTTCGATGAATGTACTCCCGGCGATGCAGACTATGCCTACGCAAAAAGGTCGTTGGCACTTACTGAACGGTGGCTCGATCGCTGTATTGCCCGCTTTGGGGAAACAGAATGCCCCTATGGGCACGGGCAGACTCTTTTTCCGATTGTACAGGGCTGTGTCTATCCAGACTTGAGGCGACGTGCAGCAGAAAATGTGGCTTCGAAAGGTGCAGACGGCAACGCAATCGGAGGCCTTGCTGTGGGTGAACCTACCGATAAGATGTATGAGATGGTGGAGCTGGTGAACGAGATCCTTCCGGAAGACAAGCCGCGTTATCTGATGGGGGTAGGTAAGCCGGAAAACATCCTTGAAGCCATTGAACGTGGTGTGGACATGTTCGACTGCATCATGCCCACGCGCAACGGACGTAACGGGCAGATCTTTACAAAAAAAGGAATCATGAACATGCGCAATGAACGGTGGAAAAAAGACTTCTCACCCATTGAAGAGGATGGGGAGTCGTTTGTCGACAAACTTTACAGCAAAGCTTATTTGCGGCATCTTATTAACGCGAACGAAATACTGGGCCTGCAGATTGCATCCATCCATAACCTCGCGTTTTATGTGTGGCTGGTACAGGAAGCACGGCAACACATCATTGCCGGAGACTTTTCCACGTGGAAACCAACGATGATTGAAAACATCACAAGAAGGTTATGAATAGAGGAGACAATCTGTTTGGTTTAAAGCGCCTGGACCGCTATATCATTAGGAAGTTTCTGGGCACCTACATTTTCATGATTGCGCTGATCATCTCCATTGCGGTCGTGTTCGACATCAACGAGAAGATTGACAAGTTCATGACCAACAACGCTTCTCTGCGAGACATCGTCTTTGACTATTACCTTAACTTCATTCCCTACTACACCAACCTCTTCAGTCCGTTGTTTGTTTTTCTCGCTGTCATCTTCTTCACATCCAAGATGGCAAATAATTCAGAAGTTATAGCTATCCTATCGAATGGCATCGGCTTTAAACGGCTGATGAAACCCTACATGATCTCCGCACTGGTTATCGCAGTCTTTACGTTTGTCTTTGGCAGTTATTTGATCCCACCTGCCAATGCCACGCGCATTGAATTTGAAAACACCTATATTGATCCAAGAAAGAAAAAAACGGGCGATAGGGACATACAGTTTAAGGTGGGGCCGGGTACCATTGTCTATTTTGGCAACTTCGACATGTCCAGCAAGACCGGGTATAACTTTTCCATGGACCACTTCGACAGCCTGCAACTGGTGTCGAGGCTCACGGCACAGTCCATCCGTTATGATTCAGCCTACCAGTGGTCCATTAGTAATTATCAGATACGCGATTTCGACGGGCTGAAAGAAACAATTACCCAGGGGTCGGTCATCGACACCACCTTACAAATTGTTCCAAACGATTTTATTATTGCTAACAGCGATCATCAGATGATGACCTCCCCTCAGCTCCGCCACTATGTAAAAAGTCAGAAAGAGCGAGGCATGGGCAATATCCAGTCCTTCCAGATTGAATATCATTCCCGCATCGCGTCGGTCTTCTCTGCTTTTATTCTTACCATCATCGGCGCCTCACTTTCAGCGCGTAAAGTGAAAGGAGGAATGGGGCTGAACATTGGCATCGGATTGGTGCTGAGCATGGCTTATATCCTGTTCATGACCGTCAGTTCCACCTTCGCAGTAAAAGGGGGCATGAGTCCTTTTGTTGCCGCTTGGATACCAAATATTATTTTCGTAGGCATCGCCTTGTATTTGTACAAACGGGCACCAAATTAACCGGCTGCCGGCTAAGTATTCTGCTATCAGCTCTTGAGGAGTAATTTTACGCTCCCACCGGCATCAGAATTCGGCGTTGACAATCTAAGCACTGAAGGCTGATTACTAAAAATGAGAATTAAATTAAGAATATGAAACGACATTTATTCATTGTCCTGCTGATAACTGCAGCAAGTTATTTGCAGTCACAGACCAAATACCCTTTCATTGTGATTGAGACCAACTACGGCACCATGAAAGCGATATTATACGATGATACGCCCCGGCACAGCGACCACTACCTGAAATTAATCAGACAGGGCTACTTCGACGGAACCCTGTTTCACCGTGTGGTGAAAAATTTTGTGATCCAGGGAGGAGCGCAGGACTCACGCAATGCTCCTGCCGGCATTCAAATAGGAAGTGGACGCACCGACATGGAGTTGATGCCTGAATTCCGGAAAGACAGATTTCACAAAAAAGGTGCGTTAGCGGCACCCCGCAAGGGAGATAGTGAGAATCCACAAAAAAAATCGGATGCTTCCCAGTTTTATATTGTGCATGGGAAGGAATACACACAGGGACGGCTCGACACCATGGAGATGGCCGTAAACGTTCCCATTAAGAACCAACTCATCCGCACCTACTATGCACCTCATAAGGAGGAGCTGGCGCGCCTGAAAGAGAGTGATCCGAGAGGTTTTAATGCACTTCTGGACTCCGTGCTGGGTGTGGTGGACTCACTCTATGCCCTGGCACCTGGGAAATTTCTCTTCCCGGATGGATTAAAAGAGATTTACACCAACTTTGGCGGTTTGCATCACCTGGATGGCGAATACACCGTTTTTGGGGAGGTGACGGAAGGACTGGAGGTGATTGAAAAGATTGCTGCCTTGGCGGTGGACGAAAATAGCCGTCCAAAAACGGACGCAAAAATTATTCGTATCTACACGGAACCCTAATGAGTCGATTTTTGTCACACCACACACATCGCAACGGTTCCTTCACTTGATATTATCCCGAACCTCTGTCAGGAAAACACGCATAGCTTCGCTGTTCTTCTGCTCGATGATGGCTAGCAACTCTTTGAGCTTCTCCCGTATTTTAATCAACTGTCCCGGTGTGTAAGGGTTGAAGAGAATCTCGGTGAGGAGGAAGTCATCTTCCGAAAGCAATCCCTGCGCAATCTGCATATGCTTCTTAAAGGTCGTGCCAGGTGCATCCTGATGCTTCATCACCGAGGCAAACACCAGTGTGGAAGCAAAGGGGATGGAGAGTGAGTAGGCAATGGTTTCGTCGTGTTCCCGGAACGAATATTCGAACACGTTCAGTTTAAGATGGCGGTATAGATCCCTGAAAAAAACCTTGCCCAGATGAGACGACTCTGCAATGATGATGGCGCTTTGTGTGCTCAGGTCGCTCAGACTGGCAAAGGTAGGCCCGAACATGGGATGGGTGGAGACAAAGGGGAGGGCGCACTCACGGTAGAATTCCTCCAGTCCTGCCTTTACGGAGGCAATATCGCTCAGAATACAGGTCGCAGGCAGATAGGGCAGCACCGATTCAAAAGCGGGAATGGTATACTTCAGCGTGGCGGCATTGATTACCAGTTCCGGTGCAAACGCTTTCACCTCCACCGCATCGGCCATTCGCTGTGTGTTGTAGATAAAACGCAGTTTCATCGGATCGGTATCCAGGACAGCCACTTCGTGATCAAAACTGAGCACATCGGCAAAGAATGAACCCATCTTGCCTGCTCCGAGAATTAATATCTTCATTTCTATTCTGCTTTATATATCTGTTATTTCTCTGCTGTTGGTGAGCCATTCTTTTTTTCTCTCTCCATAACCACCATTTGTTGCCGTACCGACTCAGAGTGGATGGCTTCCAGCACCTTTCTGATAAAATCTCCGGACATCTCCATTCGCTCACCCTGAGAAGCCCGGTCAGACAATATCTGGTCGTAACGCTGTGTCTGCAAAATGGGCATATTATGTTCCAGTTTATACTGCCCTATTTCCCGCGAAACACGCATACGTTTGGCAAGGAGCTGCAGCAGTTCGTTGTCCAGGTCGTCTATCTGATCGCGTAAAACAGACAGGTCTTCGGTGGTCTGTACGGTATCGCGAATTACCAGGTTGTGAAGGATTTCTTTGAGTGCGGCCGGCGTGACCTGTTGTGCCTTGTCACTCCATGCCTCATCGGGGGAGCAGTGCGATTCAACAATAAGTCCGGCATAGTTGAGGTCCATTGCCTGCTGGCTGATCTTAAAGATCAGGTTACGGTCGCCACCGATATGGCTCGGATCGCAAAGGATGGGCAGCGTCGGGAAACGACGTTTCAGCTCAATGGGAATATGCCACTGGGGAATATTGCGGTAAACGGTTTTGTCAGTTGTACTGAACCCTCTGTGAATCACGCCCAATCTTCTGATCCCCGCATTATATAATCTTTCGAGAGCCCCGATCCAGAGTTCCAGGTCGGGGTTGACCGGATTCTTAATTAATACGGGGATGTCCACCCCCTTTAACGTATCCGCAATTTCCTGTACTGCAAATGGGTTTGCCGCGGTACGAGCCCCGATCCAGAGTATGTCGATACCGTATTTCAGTGCTTCATACACATGTTTCTCAGTAGCTACTTCTGTAGCCATGTACATGCCTGTTTCCTTTTCGGCCTGCATAAGCCATTTGAGTGCGGGACTACCCACCCCTTCGAAACCGCCGGGCTTGGTCCTGGGTTTCCAGACGCCGGCCCTAAATATTTTCACTCCGGAAGCAGCCAATTCTCTTGCGGTGGTCATCACCTGTTCTTCTGTTTCTGCGCTGCAGGGCCCGGCAATCACCAATGGCCTCTTCGCGTCTATTCCCGGCAATAATATTGATTCAAATTCCATCATGTCTTTTGATTGTCAGATGTCGGTTTTCAGCAGTTATCTTTCTACATACCCGACATATACCATTTTTAATCCTTGTTTATGTAACTTTTAATCCTGTTATACGCTTCCTGCAGTTTCTCCACCGACGATCCCAGTGAGATGCGTATAAATCGCTCGCCATTGCTTCCGAAGATGGAGCCCGGCGTAATAAAAACCCGTGCTCCGTACAACAATTCATCTACCAATGTTTCACTTGTCGAAACATCATCGGGCAGCTTTCCCCAAACAAACAATCCCACCTGGCTCTTATCGTAACCGGCATGCAGCAGCTCCATGATTTTTTCTGCCCAGATGCGCCGCTCAGCATAAATGCGGTTCATTTCGGCGTGCCAGGAGACACTGTTCGAAAGAGCAGCCACCGCAGCCAGCTGCATCGGCTTGAACTGTCCGCTGTCAATGTTGCTTTTGGCCTTGAGCACCCACTTCACAAACTGCGGGTTGGAGGCCATCATTCCCATGCGCCAGCCCGACATGTTGTGCGATTTACTCAACGAATTCAACTCAATGCAAATATCCCTGGCTCCCGGCACCGATAGGATACTCTTGGGAGAATCATTCAAAATAAAGCTATAGGGATTATCGTGGCAGATAATGATCCCGTGTTTCTTGCCAAAAGCCACCAGCTTCTCGAAGAGTGATGTCGTAGCATTGGCTCCGGTGGGCATGTTCGGATAGTTCACCCACATAAGTTTCACACCCGTAAGATCCAGCTTCTCCAGTGCATCAAAATCAGGTTGCCATCCATTGTCCTCCTTCAGATCGTATTGTATAACACGGGCTCTCAAAAGATTTGACACCGACGTGTAAGTAGGATACCCGGGGTTGGGCACCAACACAGCATCACCAAAATTCAAAAAAGTCATTGAGATATGAAGAATACCCTCTTTTGATCCGATGAGCGGCAACACCTCATCCTGAGCCAAATCCACGCCATAGGCCCTTTTATACCAGTCGGCATAGGCACGTCGCAGCTCGGGGATGCCCGTATAAGGCTGATAGGCATGCACATCGGGGCGTCGCGCAGCCTCACACAGCACATCGATAGTCTCCTGTGAAGGCATCCGGTCGGGTGCTCCCACGGCCAGACTGATTATATCCTTGCCTTCAACATTCATGCGGGCCACCTCTGCCAGTTTTACCGAGAAATAATATTCTGAAATAGATTTGATATGTGCAGCAGGTTCTATGTCCATATTCATATTATTGTTCTTTTGTTATCCATCATGCTTGCAGGCCATCCTCAGCACTGCCATACTTCTCCTCCCTGTATTCGCCCAACACTTTCAAGCCACTTATCAGCGGCATGATTGCATCAATCGATTGCCGGTAACGGGTGTAATCGCCAAAGGTAAGGTCAACATAAAACTGGTATTCCCACTCCCTTCCGATGACGGGAAGAGACTGGATACGAGTGAGGTTAATGCCATAAAAGGACAAAACAGAAAGCACTTGTGAGAGGCTGCCCTCCGCATGAGGCAACACAAATACCAGCGACGATTTATTGATATGATTATCTTTCTGGATCTCCTGCAGCATCTCTTCACGCGCAAGAATAAAGAAGCGGGTGAAATTCCGCTTGTTTGTTTCTATCCCCTGCGCAAGGATTTCGAGTCCGTACATCTCGGCCGCAAGAGTGCTGCAGATAGCCGCCGTTCCAATCATATTCCTGTCGCGAATATCCCTTGCTGCCAGGGCAGTATCATCATGTTCCACAATCCTGATACCGGAAAGTGAGTCGAGATAATCTTCGCATTGCATCAGCGCCATGGGGTGTGACATCACCTCCCTGATATCATTGACCTTCTGTCCGGGGAGGGCTGCCAGTGAATGAGTGATACGCAGCTTATGCTCTCCTGCAATCTGCAAGTTATGCATCTTCAACAGGTCATGATTCTTGAGCAGACTACCGGCGATGGTATTTTCAATGGCCATCACACCCACCAGTTTCGGATCTTTTTCCGCTTCTGTAAAAATATCGCGGAAGGTGTTGCACGCCACAATCTCCAAATCTTCACCCCGGAAGTAATCTCGTGCCGCAATCTCGTGATAAGCACCCAGGCCTCCTTGTATAGCAACTCTTTTCATCGATTCATTTTTTATCAAAAAAAAATCCCATCGTGTAATCGACAGGATTTTATTTATTTGATATGACTTTTTAATTTCTTCTCTTTTGCATATAAAATCCTGCCTTCACCTGCTAAAGTAAAAGTAAAACCAGAAAGAAAATGCAAATACTGATCTGTTCATTGGTGATTATTCTCTTGGAATAAAACAAATAACTCAAATGATGCGTGCAAATGTACAACTTTTTTATCATATACAAATAAAATGAAGAAAAAAAACAGAGCCGCCACAGCATGAAAAAACAGTGCATTTTTACCATGGCAGTGTATATTTATGGCAAAAAGGTTTATATTTGCACATCAAAAAAACCGAAAACTAATATTTACATATTTACAATCCTAAAATAATTGAAGCATGTTCAAAAATCATCCAAAGGGTTTGCTTGCTGCATCGCTGGCAAACATGGGGGAGCGGTTTGGTTTTTACACCATGATGGCGATCCTCTCACTCTTTATCATGACAAAGTTTGGTCTTGACGAAACCAAAACCGGCATCATCTATTCTATCTTCTACGCGTCCATCTATCTGCTCGCTCTCGTGGGTGGGTTACTGGCCGACAAAACGCGCAACTACAAAGGTGTTATTTTAACCGGATTGCTGCTGATGACACTCGGTTATGTGATTATCGCCATTCCCACACCCACCCCGGTTCCGGAGGGCCAGTTCGGACTATTACTTGCGTTCACCTGCCTCGGCCTTCTTGTCATAGCACTTGGAAATGGATTATTCAAAGGCAACCTACAGGCACTGGTAGGGCAAATGTATGATGATCCCAAATACAGCAAGATGCGCGACTCCGGCTTCCAGCTGTTTTATATGTTCATCAATGTAGGCGCTATCTTTGCCCCTTTTCTGGCCGTAGGCGTTCGAAACTGGTGGGTGGAAAATAACGGCTTTCTCTATAATGCCGACCTGCCGGCGCTGGCGCATCAGCAACTGGGGAATTCCATCACGGCCGAAGGCACAGCCCGTTTGCAGAGCCTGGCATCTGAAGTGGGATACACCGGTACCGATCTCACTGCCTTTGCGAATGAATACCTGAATGTGTTCACCACCGGATTTCACTATGCTTTCGCGGTGGCCATTTTTGCCATGCTCCTCTCGTTGGTGATATACCTGTTCAATAAAAACAGATTCCCGGACCCGGCCGGCAAAAAAGGGGTTGCCGCAGGTGGTGCTGCCGTGGAAGAGATGGACATCAAAGAGGTAAAACAACGGCTCTATGCTTTGTTTGCGGTATTTGCCGTGGTCATCTTCTTTTGGTTCTCTTTTCACCAAAACGGACTCACCCTCACTTATTTTGCAAAGGATTATACGGACCTGAGCCAGATTAAAGTAAATCTTGGATTTGCAACGCTCCAGGGGGCAGAAATATTCCAGTCGATCAACCCTTTCTTCGTCGTATTCCTTACGCCCATCATCGTGGCCTTCTTCGGTTGGCTGCGCGCAAAAGGAAAAGAGCCGTCCACTCCCCGGAAAATAGCCATTGGCATGGGGATAGCCGCACTGGCATATGCCGTGATGGCACTCGGGTCCATGGGGCTACCCCTAAAAGCGGAAGTGGATGCCATGGGCGGACTACCCGATGCAGCCCGTGTAACCCCCTGGCTGCTGATAGGGACCTACTTCATTCTCACAGTGGCAGAACTCTTTATAAGCCCTCTGGGCATCTCTTTCGTATCGAAAGTGGCTCCTCCCAAATACCAGGGAATCATGCAGGGAGCATGGCTGGGTGCTACGGCGGCGGGCAATAGTCTGCTCTTCATCGGTGCCATCTTTTATACTTCTTTCTCGATGACAGCAACCTGGATGGTGTTCGTAGTTGCCTGCTTCATTTCCATGTTCACCATGCTGGCAATGGTCAAATGGCTCGATAGAGTTGCAAAATAAATGGATTATTTCCTACAGATAAAAAAACCGGTGGCTTACCCCACCGGTTTTTTTGTGGAAACATCTCCATATTGAAACATCTCTTTTTTTGATAGATAGCATCACCGGTTGATAACTTATAACAATAACTACATCAACCTTGGCTGTATTTTCCGTATATTTGCCGTACGCAGATCCAAAAAATCTGACTCAACAAACATGCACCCATTTGTACATTTACACGTCCACTCACAATACTCACTCCTCGACGGGCAGGCCAGCATTCAGCGGCTGGTAGACAAAGCTTCCGGCGACGGGATGAAGGCAATTGCGCTCACCGACCATGGCGCCATGTATGGCATCAAAGAGTTCCTCAATTATACACAGAAAAAAAATGCACCCGCCAATGCAGAGATCCGCAAGCTGAAAGCCGAGATACAGAAACTGGAGAACGGGGAGGCTGGCGATCAACTGCAGCTGCTCCGGAACAGGCTGGCCGAAACCGAAAAAAAACTTTTTAAACCGATTGTGGGGTGCGAGTGCTACCTGGCTCGGAGGGACCGGTTTCAGCAAAACGATAAGATTGACGGCAGCGGATGGCACCTGGTGGTGCTGGCAAAAAACCTGCAGGGTTATAAGAATCTCATCAAGATTGTCTCCAAGAGCTGGACAGAAGGTTTTTACTACCGTCCCCGTATCGACAAGGAACTCCTCGAACAATACAGGGAGGGACTGATTATCTCTTCGGCCTGCCTGGGAGGAGAGATATCGAGAAAGGTGGACAGCGAACAAATCAAAGAGGCTGAAGAAGCCGTGCAGTGGTATAAAAAAATATTCGGCGACGATTACTACCTGGAGATACAGCGCCACAAAACAGATCGCACGGATGCGGACCAGACTACCTATCCCAAGCAGGAAAGGGTAAACAAAGAACTGATACGCATAGCAAGGAAGTACGACGTGAAGCTGATCGCCACCAACGATGTGCACTTTGTGAATGAGGAAGATGCCGACGCACACGACCGGTTGATATGCCTGAGTACGGGGAAAGATTTCGATGATCCCGACAGGATGCGGTATACCAAGCAGGAGTGGCTAAAAACTACGGAGGAGATGAATCGCATCTTTTCCGATATTCCCGAAGCACTGACCAATACGCTTGAAGTAGCGGACAAAGTAGAGTTCTACACGATAGATCACTCTCCGCTAATGCCCTTCTACCCCATTGACCCCGCCTTCGGTACCGAAGAATCGTACAAACAGAAATATCCTGAAGAGAAGCTGATTGAAGAGTTTGGTGAGGAAACATTTCATCGTCTGGGCGATTACGACAAGGTGATCCGGGTGAAGCTTGAGGCGGACTACCTTACGCACCTCACCAAGATAGGGGCACATAAACGGTATGGGGAGGAACTCGATGAGGAGATCATCGATCGGTTAAAGTTTGAACTGGACACCATCAAGAACATGGGGTTTCCCGGTTACTTTCTCATCGTGCAGGACTTCATCAGTGCAGCCCGAGGGATGGATGTGGCTGTGGGTCCCGGTCGCGGATCGGCAGCAGGATCGGCAGCGGCTTATTGTCTGGGCATCACCGACATAGATCCATTAAAATATGACCTGCTGTTTGAACGTTTTCTGAACCCGGACCGTATTTCGATGCCCGATATCGACATCGACTTCGACGACGAAGGACGCGGCAAAGTGCTTCGCTGGGTAACCGAGAAATATGGCAACGAAAAGGTGGCACACATCATCACCTACGGCACCATGGCCACAAAATCTTCGATCAAGGATGTGGCACGGGTACACAAGCTACCGCTCTCTGAGTCGAACCGCCTGGCGAAGCTTGTCCCCGACAGGATTCCGAACGTGAAGAAGATCACGCTAAAAACAGCCATCGAGCATGTGCCGGAACTGCAGGAGGCAGCCAACAGCAGCGATCCCCTGGTGAAAGATACAATCAAATACGCGGCCATGCTGGAAGGGAACGTGCGGAATACCGGCGTGCATGCCTGTGGTGTGATCATCGGCCAGACCGACATCTCCGATGTGGTCCCCATCAGTACGGCCGAGGATAAGGAGACCAAAGAAAAAATGCTGGTCACACAATATGAGGGCTCGGTAATTGAGGAAACGGGATTGATTAAAATGGACTTCCTGGGCCTCAAAACCCTCTCCATCATCAAGGATGCAATTACCAACATCGAACTAACCCGGGGCATCAAGGTAGATATCGATGCCATCGACATGAACGATGCAGCTACCTACAACCTTTATTGTAACGGACAGACCACCGGCACCTTCCAGTTTGAGTCGGCCGGCATGCAGAAATATCTCAAGGAGCTACAGCCCAGTAAATTTGAGGACCTCATAGCGATGAATGCGCTTTACCGGCCGGGGCCGATGGATTATATCCCCTCGTTTATCGCGCGCAAACAAGGCAAAGAGGAGATCAGGTACGATCTACCCATCATGGAGAAGTACCTGAGCGAGACTTACGGCATCACGGTTTATCAGGAGCAGGTGATGCTTCTCTCCCGCCTGCTGGCCGACTTCACCCGTGGACAATCGGATGAGTTGCGCAAGGCGATGGGGAAGAAGATGATCGACAAGATGAATGCCCTGAAAGAAAAATTCCTTACGGGAGGAAAGAAAAACGGCTACGAAGAAAAGATACTCAATAAAATATGGGCCGACTGGGAAAAATTCGCATCCTACGCCTTCAATAAATCTCACGCCACCTGTTACTCCTGGGTCGCCTACCAGACAGCCTGGCTAAAAGCCAATTACCCATCGGAATATATGGCTGCTGTACTCTCCAACAACCTGAACAACATCACCGAGATCACCAAGTTCATGGATGAGTGCAAGGCAATGGGGATGAACGTGCTTTGTCCCGACGTCAACGAATCGTTCCTGAAATTCTCGGTAAACAAAGCAGGCGATGTACGTTTCGGCCTTGCTGCCATCAAGAGTGTGGGACAGGGTGCTGTGACGGATATCATAGAGGAAAGAACCCAAAACGGCCCCTTCGCCGATATATTTGACTTCGTGGAAAGGGTGAATCTTTCCTCCTGCAACAAAAAAAACATCGAAGCACTGGCACTTTCGGGGGCTTTCGACTCGCTGCCGGGCATCTATCGGGAACAATTCTTCGCAACAAATGGCAAGGGAGAAGAATTTCTGGAAACACTCATCCGCTACGGAAACAAGTTCCAGCAAGACAAACAGGCGTCGGTAACGTCCCTGTTTGGCGACGACACATCGTTCCAGATTGCCCGCCCCGAGATACCACAGGCACAACGCTGGTCAGATCTGGAAAGACTGAACAAAGAGCGTGAACTGATCGGCATCTATCTGTCGGCACATCCGCTGGACGATTATGAATTCATCCTGAAATATGTATGCAATGCCGACACGCTGCAACTTCAGGACCTGGATACACTGAACGGGCTGGATATCTCGTTTGGTGGAATCATTACAGCCGTGCGGGAAGGACAAACCAAAAGAGGCTCCCCCTATACGATCTTCAAGATCGAAGATTACGCTGGCAGCTATGAAATTGCGCTCTTCAGCGAAGACAGCGTCAACTTTGGCAGATATGCACGCATAGGGCTCTCAGTGTATATACAGGCAAGGGTACAACCCAAACGTTACCGACAGGAAGAGCTTGAGGTGAAAATCACTTCCATTGGATTGTTGTCGGAGATGAGGGATAAGCTTGTTTCGAAAATCACCCTGCAAATTCCACTTACCGAATTAGATGACACCACGGTAGCAGAATTATCAGCTTTGGTGAAAAACAATTCCGGAAATTCATTGTTATACTTCCAGATTATCGGAGAAGAGTCCCATATGCACTTGCAGCTTTTTTCACGTCCCGCAAGGATTCAAGTGAACAAGCAATTCATAGACTATCTGAAGGACAATCTACTTATCGACTTTAAAATCAATTAAATTACATAATTAAAACAGACAAATATGGCGCTTCAAATTACAGATGCAACCATTAATGAGGTGTTGCAAACAGACAAACTGGTAGTTATTGACTTCTGGGCGGAGTGGTGTGGTCCCTGCAAGATGGTGGGACCAATCATCGACCAAATCAGCGAAGAATATAAAGACAAAGTGGTTGTAGGAAAGCTGGATGTAGACAACAACGACGACACCACTTCAAGATATGGAATCCGAAACATACCCACCGTACTCTTCATTAAAAATGGAGAGGTGGTCGATAAAGTCGTGGGAGCAGGCGCCAAGACCCTGTTCACCGACAAAATCGACAAGCTGATCTGATTGCCTTGTAGGAAAAAAAACAGCATCCCCTCACTCAAAGTTTTAGTCGGGGATGCTTTTTTTATGGGATGCTCGCTTTAGTACTCGTCTTCGTTAAAAAAGAAATCTTCCTTACTCGGGTAATCCGGCCAGATATCTTCTATCGATTCAAAAATTTCACCTTCTTCCTCTATCTCCTGCAGATTTTCTATAACCTCCAGTGGTGCGCCCGAACGCTGGGCATAATCGATCAATTCATCCTTTGTAGCGGGCCAAGGAGCATCCTCTAGCTTCGATGCAAGTTCTAGTGTCCAATACATTGAAAAATCCTTTCTTTAGTTGTTCGTTTCATATTTTCCGCAAATGTATAAAAAGTTTTTATATATCGCCCTGTTCCCAATATATTTCTTCCGATGTTTTGTGGCTTTCCTGTCGTGCAAGCACAAAAAAGTAGTCTGACAGCCGATTGAGAAAGATAACTATGTTCTCGGAAACAGGGAAGTCTTCTGCTACGCGGTAAACAATACGCTCGGCCCTGCGGGTGACCGTGCGGCAGATGTGAGCTCGGGAAGCAATTTCGTTGCCACCCGGCAGTACAAATTGGTTCAGACGAGGCAACGCTGCATCAATCTGATCAATCTGCGCTTCAATCCGCTCAATATCCTTGCCGGTAATGACACTGGCAGCCTTGGGTTGTATCCTTTCGGTCTCAGTAGCCAGGAAAGATCCCACAGCAAAGAGTTTGTGCTGAATGAAGAGCAGGAAATCACGATGCATCTCCTCTTTAATCTCACAGTTCAACCAACCGGTAAAGCTGTTCAGCTCATCGATGGTACCGTATGCCTCAAGGCGGAGATGCGTTTTACGCACCCGTGTACCTCCTACGAGCGACGTAGTACCTTTATCACCGGTCTTTGTATAGACGATACTTTTTTTCATAATTGTCGATCATTAGTTGTCAGTATGCGGCTGTACAGTCCATTTTGGGCTATGCCACAAACAATGTTTATCGCTTAAGCTCACTACACAAAATAATGCACCTTATGGAAGGAGGGTCTCAAAAAAGCAATACCCACCTTTTTCATGATGTCGAATGTGACGCTGAAGCGTTCATCTTTAACGATAGCAGACCAAAAATGTTTGCTCCTCCGGCTTTTTAAAGAATGAATGACCCAGAATGTCTTTTCATGACTGAACGGGAGCAGGGTCTCAATAGAGAGGTACTCTTGCACGTCAATTTCATCCTGCATCTTTTGTCCGGCAGTCGCTCCTTGAACCACTTCTCTTTCTTTCAGGTTGATAAAGATTGCGTCATATTTCACCGATCCGGAGGGTGGCAGTGTAGTCACATACTCGCAGCAGCCAGCGGTTGAATGAAGTTTTTTCGCTACAGCAACCTTTTCGCCCTCCTTCTCAACGCATGTACACCAAATATCGGATGCGGGTGCCGTAAGATAACATGTATTCACCCCCTTGCCGGAGTTTACTTCAAGGATATGCTTTGCGTTGAAATGATTGATCAGTCGGAATGAAAGGCGATTAAAAGCAGCTGTTGCATCATCGTGAAGACCATTCTTTCTCAGTGATTGTGCGATATCGTAAAAAGCGTAATAATCGTACCGGGCGTATATCACATTGGTGATCAATTCATATGCAAACGGCGAATGAATACCGTATCCTCGTGATTGTCTCAGTCGAAGCCACCATCTGGAGCGCCACATTGCGATGCTATCTTTTTACGATTAACGCTACAGCGTATGCCGTGATACCTTCCCCACGGCCCACAAAGCCCATTTTTTCGGAAGTGGTTGCTTTAATGGAAATGGCATCACTGTCGAGGTCCATAATTTCGGCCAGCTTTTGCTGCATGGCGGGGATATGAGGGTTCAGTCTTGGCAGCTCTGCGCATACGGTGGCATCAATATTTTCCACCCGATAACCTTTACTGCGCAACAAAGAGATACATTTATTCAGCAGGAGCTTGCTGTCTGCATCTTTAAACTCGCATGAAGTATCCGGAAAATGATATCCGATATCCCGCAGATTGGCTGCACCCAGAAGTGCATCGCAAATAGCGTGAATGAGCACATCTGCATCTGAATGTCCAAGTAATCCCAGCGTATAATCAAGCTGGACCCCGCCAATCCAAAGTTCACGTCCCTCCGCAAAGCGGTGCATATCATACCCGAAGCCAACCCTTATATTCATAATTATCGCATTAAGTTTCTGATTCCCTCAATGTCAAATCCCAAAGAGAGACGCAGGGTTTGATCCAGCGGGTTCGACTGTGCTGTAGAGATCAGGTAGGCTGCATCAATCTGAAAAGTCTTCATCCTGAAACCGGCTCCAAATGTAAAATATTGCCGGTTGCCCTTGTATTCGCTTTCGTTGTAATATCCGGTTCTTACTGAAAATTGATTGTTATAAGTATACTCCACTCCCAGGGACCACATGATCTCCTGCATTTCTTCCTCGAAACCGCCCGGCGCATCGCCAAAGGAGCTAAAGATGCCGGCAATCGAAGAGATACCCCGATAGTCGTCGATACGCTGTTGTGCTTCTTCCGCCGACTCTCCTTCCCTGGGCAGCTGTGGTGTGGGAACGAGCAGTTTATTAAGATCAAGGCTGACAGAGAGTGTATTTTTATCATCTACTGGATATCCGAGAGAAGCTCCCAGTCGCATGTTTGCAGGGAGAAAAAAAGAGCTGACACCGCCGTCGTAAGAGATTTTAGTGCCGATATTGGAAAGATTAAAGCCAAGACCCAGCAGCATCTCCGAACGGCCCAAATAGAGATAGGATTCGTTGTAACCAGCGAGGTCAGCCGCGAAAGCGTTGCCAGGGGTTGTTTCGTCATTTCCGGTGGAGTAGTCAGCCCTGAGGTATCTGAGCGTTACAGCGCCGGCAAAAGTCTTTGTGAGTTTGCGTGAATATGCCAGATCGAAAGCAAATTCATGTGGTGAGACACTCTGCCAGAATTCACCGCTCATATCGGCTATGTCGATATTGCCCAAGGAGAAATAACGCACCGAAGCACTGAGAGCATCGAGGTTGTCATTGCCCAACTTCCAATATCCGGACGCATAGAGCAGGTGTATGTCGCTCACCAGCTTGCTCAGCCACGGCGTATAAGAAAAAGAGACACCGCCGTTGGTGGAGATAAAAGGGTATTTGGCCGCATTCCAGTGCTGGGAATAGACATCGGGCATGGTCGCCACACCCACATCGCCCATTCCTCCTCCTCTTGCGTCGGGGGCAAACTGCAGAGAGGGCATGGCTACCGGTATGGGATTGTAATCCTGTGCGAGCACAGCAAAACCCCATACCATAGAAAGGCTGAAGCACAGAAACGTGCATTTTGCTTTGTTCATTTTGATATCGATTTATTGCTTTATTGCAGGGCAATTCTATTTCACCCTGAAGTCCAACAGTTTTCTATTCCCGATATATCCCTTTAAATGGTCATCTATTTTCACCGGTCCAATGCCGGCGGGAGTACCGGTAAAAATCAGATCACCTATTTTCAATGTAAAGAAACGGCTGACATAGGAAATAATCTTATTCACCGAATAGATCATATCCCCTGAATTACCCTGCTGCACAGTTTTACCATTGATGTCAAGATGAAAATCAACATTGAGCATATCGGGCACTTCATCTTTTGGGACAAAGGTGCCAATTGCGGCTGAATTATCAAAGGATTTAGCGATCTCCCAGGGCAATCCACGCTCTTTTTGCTTGCGTTGCAAGTCGCGGGCTGTAAAATCAATTCCTACTGTAACCTCATCATAGTAACGTTCTGCAAAGCGTTCCGCAATATTTTTCCCCAACCGGCATATTTTAACCACCAGCTCTGTTTCGTAATGTATTTCCTCCGAGAAATCGGGCAGATAAAAAGGCTTTCCCCCTTTTAACAGTGCTGTATCGGGTTTCATAAAGAGCACCGGCTCTTCGCTCTCAAACGTACGCTTCATCTCTTCGTTATGCGACGCGTAATTAAGACCGATAGCAAAAATCTTCATGGACGTAAACGATTGAACATCACTGCAAGATGAGCATAGAGTGAGGTGTTTTGCAAGACAACACCTTCGGGCACGCGGACTCTGAACGGAGTAAAATTCCAGATTCCCTTGATACCTCCACGAATCATGAAATCGGATACGTCCTGGGCATAGCCCGGCGGGACTGTCAGGACGCCTATCTCTGCTTTAATTTTCTCATTTTTCTCAAAAAACTCGTTGGTATGAAAAACGGGGATATTGTGTACTTTCTGATTAACTATAGATGATTTCACATCAAAACCGGCAATAATCTTTAGTCCGTATTGCTCGAGGCCCGAGTCGGATAGCAAAGCTGCCCCCAGGCTGCCGACACCGAATAATACCGCTCTGTGTGTTTGTGTAAATCCAAGAAAGGTTTCAAGTACCGAGATCAGATCGTCGATGTCATATCCTACTCTTGTTTTCCCGTTAACATCGACGTAAGATAAATCTTTCGCGATCTGGGATGCAGAGACATCGATCTTCTTTGCTATTTGGGTGGATGATACAATGGTTTCCCCCTGACTTTTCAGTAATTTCACATACGACAAGTACCAGGGGAGTCTTCTGAGCGCCGGCTCAGGTATTTTAGCAGAATCAGTCTGAACGGACATACCTTTGCATAATTAACGATAACGTACACAAAGATACGTTCTTTTCGGAGATTTTTGGGAATTTTAAACTCTATATAAAGACAAATTTCTTTAATTATATCCCATTCAGAGAGATTTATAGTTCTTCATCCAACAAATCCCCCTGAAGATTCAATGGGATCACTTTTACTTTCTTCGTTTTTTTTATCAGCGGGGTAAGTTTTTTCACCACGATTGATTTGTAGTAAGCGCTGTTTTCATGCACTTTATAGGCAGCTGCGCTATCATAGCTTTCATAAAGAAAGACGGTATTGGGGTCATCTTCGCTCAACAGCACGTCATAAATCAGACAACCCTCTTCCTGCTCGAGTGTAAGCGCCTGCACTTCAAGAAGAAGGTCAATGGCGCTGTCTACATTCTGTTCATCGAAAGAGAACTCCATAATAAGCACATAGGGACCTTCCGCATTTTGCGCCTTCCCCTGTGTAATATAGCCCATGAGGGCTAAACTCATCACCATGCAAAAAAGTACAGCTTGTTTCCTCATACAATGAATAATTAATAAAATGTGCTACACGAATGAACGTCCATTTAAAATCAGTGTCTCATTCCCGCAACCTCCTGCAAGACTGCCCTCACAGAACCGATCTTAAGGTTGGTGTTGATAATCACGGGAATGCGATTCTTATCGTTTGTCAGCGATGCCCTGAGCGATTCTTTTGGGTTGGTGAAAGCATCGTCGTGAATGGTCATGGAGATGTTCATCACTTCATAGGTTTTACCGTTATTTGCTTTTATCAATGACGTTCCCAGATAATTCACGTACATATCCACAGGCCTTCTGCCTGAAATAAACTGTATAAAATGCCTGTCACCCGGCTTCATGCCTGTATAATCCAGGTTCCGAACATAAGAGATCACCGAGAGGTAGTCATAGGTACACTGACTTGTCGTAACCACCTCATCAAAAAGTTCTTTCCCATTCCAGTTGCGGAGCGCGCGGATACTAATTTCATTACCCTTGTAGGTAAATGCCTGCCGCTCCACGGAGTAGTCTTTTCCTTCAAATGCTTCTTTTGTAAAAAGCAAAGGACGCAGGTTATGATCGATGTACGACGTAAGTGTATCGTGTACCGTATACAGGCTGCCCGCCAGCCCGGACGTGTTGAGCATCATCACGGTCTTGTAAGCATTCTCTCCCCGGTAGTTGGCTTCCGTAACCGAAAGCGAGCCTCTACCTGCCCGGGCATTGAGGATACCATAGCTGAAATAGAGATCGTACTGGATACTTTCTCCGCTCGTGAAAGCAGTATTTGTAAGCTTACACTGTGCATTTGCGCACTGTAAACTCAAAAAAGAAAGTAATAGGGTTGATAGAATCAAATATTTTTTTTGCATTTTCATTTTTTTTTAGTGAACCATTTTCAGCAGCTATCGCATTCCTCCCATTTGTTGCATACCGGAAGCACCTCCTCCACGGTTTCCTCCTAAACCGAAGGGTGAGTTCTGCTGGTTTTGTTTCTGGTTTTCTCTCTCCCTGTTCAGATCTCTTCGTTTTTTCTCTTCCGGTTTGTTCTTCGTAATTTCCAGAGGCTTTTGGCGTATCACCGGAACAGCATCTAATTGCCATTCTTCCATATGATCGGAATAAGCACGGATCAACCATTTACCCGGATAATAAAAGACCTCTTCAGGTTGTCGATTTTCTTCATAATTACCGGTCGTCCATAACCCATCTCCGTTTTCGTCAACTACCAGCCGTGCGTAGATCTCACCCGGAGGAAGGTCCTGAAATCTTGCCACGTTTCTTTTGACGTGGCTTTTTCGAAATGGTTTATCCGACTTGTCCAACAGTTCCACAAAAGCCGCCTTGCCTTCGGGTAAACCGCTGATGCTTATTTCGAGATTGCCGTACTGATCCAAGGGCTTCACCGTAAACGACTGCTCGTACTTATTGTTCCAAAGTCCATAATGACTGATTAGAACGGCCGAGTCAACCGTCAACGTATATTTTCCTCCGGGTTCCCAACGAGGTCTCAGGGTCACTTTCCGGGGATTCAGCGAGTCGGGTTCCACACGGAACGGGACAGGCTCAAACAAAGAGTCAACTGCGATCATCAGCTGCACATAAGAGGAATCGAAGCGCACCACAGGCTGCTCAAACTCAATTCTCAGAGGGCTGTATAATTCAAAAGTGGACTGCACATTGCTGTTGATTCCCAGAAATCGGATCTCTTTTTCCTTATCGCCTTCTTCCTTGCCTTCGTTCTTTTTTTCCGCGCGCCTGTCGCGTGCCGATTTACGGATATTGAAACTGAGCGTATCGGTTTCGGTATAATTCCGATTGAGAGAGTCGGTACGGATATAATTGATTTTCATCCTGATGGAATCCTGCTGATAAATGAGAGAGTCGGTAATCCAGAGCATCAACGTATCGTTTTTGGCACTCCGCTCCATCACATACCAGTCGTCGCGTGTCACCTCAGGCTGCAACAGGCTGAAGACGGGCATTTCCGTGGGAGCGGCAAAAAGCAGTGTAAGCTTATGCGGTTCGGTTCGTTCATGTTTTTGCAGATATTGTCGCTGGAAATCTGATTGAAAAGATCGCAACAACAGGTCGTCCGGCAAAAAACGGGTATATTGGATAGTGCGGATTGTATCGATGGTAAGGCTGTCCACAAACACCGTATCCTGCCGTACGGCAGGCATGGTGGTGGGGACGACAATGGAATCGAGAAAGGCGATGGTTTCCTGCGGATTATCATATTTGTAATCCCTGTTCAGGTCGCCCAGAGCAAACACCTTATACTTCCCGGGGGCCATCCCCCGTACCGTGAAATTACCCCTTGAGTCGGTACGCGATATGCGCTCGAAGGGTACACGGGTAAATACCGTATCATCGAAATTGGAATGAATTCCCACGTAGGTTCCCGGTACTGGTTCAAGATTTTGCGCAGTAAGCACTTTTCCGGAGATGGAGAGGGTATCAAGCTGACTACCCGTAGAGAAGGAAAAAACAAAATTTTCTATGGGATTCTCTTCGTTGTTATCGGCAATGGCATCGGTAAAGTCGATGGTATAGGTCGTATTGGGCAACAGCTCGTCTTTCAGCTCCACTACTGCCTTTTTCCCGACCGACCGTATCACCGGCATAGTTTGTTGAGGTGGGGTAATGATCACCTTCTCTGCAGGCGATTTGATCTTGATATTTTCATCAAACTCAATCTCAATCCTCGAAGGAGTAGTATTCAGCGAATGAAAGTCAGGCGTAGCGCGTCTCACTTTAGGAGGATCCACATCGTAGGCTCCTCCCGTTGGAGCTGCCATGTTTGCGCAGGACTGAAACAAAACAATGCCCAATACCGCCAGAAAGAGAAAAGAAAACAGTGATATAATTTTATTCTGCATGTTACCGATTTTGAACGAACATCTCTGAATGCCTTTTAAGTGAATGTGCTCTTCAGAATGCATGTTCCTGTTTCACTGTGCAAAAGTACAACGATTTCGTTAAGTAACGAGCAGAAGATAAATTTATTTACATTTTGCCGTTACGAGAAATTGACCAAAATGAAACATTTGAGCTATTTTCGACAAGCAATGAATCGAAAGCGAGTTTACTTGCCGTCATGGACTGTTGTGAGCAACCTGTGTCCTATTCGGCAATAGAGACATTTTCGGGTATCGCAATACTCTTTACGCAGCTGGATTAGCGCCTGGGAGTCAAGGGCATGCCTGGGAACAATCCCTGTTCCGGCAAATTCGTCTACAACATTGTTCCTTTCCGGCTTCATCGACTCCAACAGATGAATAGCCCTGTCACAATATGTCGTAGTGTCTGTTTTCTTTCCGTAAGCAAATAACAGAGGCGCAACCGTGTTGATGAGCAGGATATTCTGCGAAGCCTTGCCCAGCTGCTTCCCGGATTTCGGAGATGTTTTCCCGAAACTGTAGTGCGTCTTCCAATAATCGGAAGGATCAGCTTGAAAAAGTGCACGAAGCTGATGAAGCTCTTCATTTTCCAGGATAAGAGAGAAGAGACGGCCCGACTGTTGTAACAGTGCTGCCAGCTGTGCAATGCGTATCTGTGGAAATGACCGGGGACGAGCTCTCATACTTTTCAAAAGAAACCCCTGCCTGTTTTTCAGTTTGTATTTAGCTTTCAGAAAAGAATATTCCTTTTGTAACCGATTGTAGTAGTTGTCATCCAGCCTATCATCTTCCAACATTCCTGCCTGCCCAAACATCAGTGCCTCTACCTGAAAAAGATTGTCGTTGTGCCGCAGTATGTATCTGAAAGGAAGCGACAAGGCAAGATTCTCAAATTCAACAGTATTTAGCCCAAAGCCGAAATTGCGCGTCAACAGCACATAAAATACTTCATCCCAGGAGTGACTGAACCGCTCCAGATGAACATAGATGTCGTTTATTTTCCGCTCCAGTCGCTCCACAGAGAGTGCGCTGAGATAGGAAGACAACATAGGCACAGGCAGGGTAGAAAGGAACTTCTTACAGGGAATTTGACTACGGCTAAACAGGAGGTAATCTGCATTGTTGCGAATATTCTCCGGTACGATGATCAGGCACTGTGGTATTCGCAACCCTCTTTGGTTCGTCACCAGGGCATTCACTCTCTCTGAAAGATGTAAAATGACGGAATTATATGCTTTATCATTTTGATGCCCATGCTTCACCCATTCATCGGAAGAACGATGAATCTCCACATTACCAGCCCATACTTTATCCCCAATTTTCACCTTCGCATTAAAGAAGTCAGGGCCGGCATCGCTGTTGTGCATACCAGGGTCAATCACCTCCACCTTTTGCCCCTCTATCGTTTTGAGTGACGACGGGGGCAAGAGTTTGTACTTCCACACATAATGCAAGAGTTCTTCTTTGGTACCCATCATTTTCAGGTTTAAAATCCAAAAATAAAATTAATTATCCAAAACAGCAAACATGCTGTCTTAAAAGTCATTGCAAAATATCGGCAGATATGCTGGATTTTCACTAACTTTGCAAAGTTTGTCATTTCCGGGTACGGTTTACTCACAGCAAGTAAACCCATTGTATCCGGAAAGGACTACAAGATAAAAGGTTATTACATTACATCCATTTTGCAAACAAACAAAGAACTTGAATTCCAGACAAAAAAGATCAGTAAACTTGTCTGGGATTACGCGCTTCCGGGCATTGTAGGGACGGTGGTCACCGCCTTGTACAACGTGATAGGGCGCATTTTTATCGGGCAGGGTGTCGGAGCACTGGCAATTTCAGGGTTGGCCATCACCTTCCCCGTAATGAATCTTACCTCCTCGCTGGGCATGCTTGTAGGCTCCGGTGCGGCAGCCCGCATCTCCATCAGTCTGGGAAAAAGAGACAAGGAAACATCGGAAAAGATACTGGGCAACTCACTGCTTCTGACAGTAATTCTGAATGCCATCTTCATCACTCTTTTCATGATATACCTCGATCCCATTTTACGGGCATTCGGAGCCAGCGAACTCACACTCCCCTATGCACGAGATTATCTGCAAATTGTACTGCTTGGAAATGTATTTGTGAGCCTTTGTTATAATTTCAATGCGATGATGCGTTCTTCGGGATATCCGAAGAAAGCGATGATCACCATGCTCATCGGCGCCGTTTTCAGTATTATCCTCACGCCGGTTTTTTTGTATGGCTTTGATCTGGGGATTAAGGGTGTAGCATGGGCTACCGTGATTTCCATGTTTATCGGAATGCTGTTTGTAATGCATCATTTTTTGCAGGAGAGCAGCCTGATCCGTCTGCGTTGGAAAAATATCCGCCTCAACAAGAAGATCATTGCCTCCATCGTTTCCATCGGGATGTCGCCTTTCAGCATGCAGGTAGCAGCTTCCGGTGTGGCAGTGCTAATGAATACCTCCCTCTTGCATTACGGAGGAGACCTGGCGGTAGGAGCCTACGGTATCATCAACACCGTGCTGATGATCTTCCTGATGGTGATCATGGGGCTCAACCAGGGCACGCAACCAATCATAGGCTATAACTACGGAGCAGCCAACTACAAAAGAGTACGCGAGACACTTTTATATTCGTTGAAGATAGCCTTGCTGATCACTGTTGCCGGCTTTCTGATTGGCGTATTTTTTCCGGGAGTCTTTGCCGCTGCATTCACCTCCGACAGCGAGCTACTGAGTATCACCGGAAGAGGTATCCGCATTGCTATAGCAGCACTGCCCCTGGTAGGCTTTCAGATTGTATCCTCCAGTTTCTTCCAGAGCATCGGCTTCGCTGCCAAATCCATCATACAGAGCCTGAGCCGTCAGCTGATATTTCTTATCCCGGGCATTATCCTTTTTCCCCGTCACTGGGGACTGGACGGATTGTGGATCGCAATGCCCGTTTCCGACACCCTGGCAGCTTTGCTATCACTCTACCTGCTTTCGATCCAGTTGCGCCATCTCAAGCGGATGGAGACCCGGGAGACAGCAAGAAAAATGTCAGCCGATAGTTCTACTTTAAGCGATTTTATGTAGTTTTGTACAAACCGATATGTAATTAATTAGGATATTCACAATTTACCATCATATTAAAAACAGTGTATGAAAAAAGTAGTCTTAATTCGCCACGGCGAGAGTGCCTGGAACAAGGAGAACCGTTTTACAGGCTGGACAGATGTAGACCTCACCGAGAAAGGGATTGAGGAAGCCCACAAAGCAGGCAAATACCTGAAAAAAGAGGGTTTCCAGTTTGAAAAAGCGTATACTTCCTATCTGAAGAGAGCGGTAAAAACATTGAATGTAGTGCTTGACGAGATGGATCTTGACTGGATCCCGGTGGAAAAAACCTGGCGGCTGAACGAAAAGCATTACGGCATGCTGCAGGGACTGAATAAGGCTGAAACAGCTGCCAAGTATGGCGACGAACAAGTGCTCATCTGGCGACGTAGCTACGATGTACCGCCGTTGCCACTCGAAAAAGAGGACGAACGCTCTCCCTTTCAGGATCCACGTTACAAGGGAGTGAGTGAAAACGACCTGCCGCTCACCGAAGCATTGAAAGATACCGTAGAGCGCATTCTGCCATATTGGAACGACGTTATTGTTCCGGAAATGAAGACCAAATACAACGAAACAATTGTGGCTGCACATGGCAACAGCCTTCGAGGTATTATCAAGCATTTGAAGAACATCTCCGACGAGGAGATTGTGAGTCTCAACCTGCCGACGGCGGTTCCCTATGTATTTGAATTCGACGACGAAATGAACTTGCAGAAAGATTACTTTCTCGGCGATCCCGAAGAGATCAGAAAACTAATGGAAGCTGTTGCCAATCAGGGAAAAGCAAAGTAAACCAAAAAGTTTCCTGTTGATGATACAAAAACGTTGGGCCACAAAACAATCCAGCCCAACGTTTTTATTGAATTTAATAACTCGCCGATCCCGTATTTTCACTGCCGCAGTCAATGGCAACAACTTAGCCGGATAGATTAGCATACTACGTAAGAGAAGATAAATCCCTTAACTTATTTGCTTTATCATAAAACTCCCTATCTTTTCCAAATTCAAAAAGCCGTGCAACCTCTCCGTTGCAAACCCTGCATCTGCCGCGCACCTTAATATCATTCAAATCGGTCAGGAATACCTCATCTACCTCTATTTCTTCCACTGCAATAGCATTGCAGTTTGAGCAGTAAACACTGTTTGCAATCACAAAGTGGTAAAACTCTTTATTAACTTTGTCGAGCAATACTGCCAGTTGAAATTTATTAATTTTTATTTCCGGAGGTTTTTTCATGATTTGATTTTTTGATTTTTATATACCAAATATCCAAGATGATTACTGAATGCAGAATATAAAATTCCGATGAACGTTTGACATCAAAAACTATTCTATCACTTATCTCCCGGCATACATGAACCTCTTTCCAACCAAAAGCCATCAAAATGTTAACAAACCACTCACTACTTGACTGAGATGCTGCAAAATAGACTACTCCCGAATAAATCGTGTATTTGCAAAACCACGCTGCCATTTGTTATTCACCGACAGGTGAATTTCCGATCAACAAAACTATCATATTGCAAATATACAAAATAAGTTTCTGTTTTTTACTTTTCGTTAATATATTTTTACGCATCGCTCATCCACTCCATACCCGTAGATTGTCAACCAATTAGTGAATACTGTAATTTTCACTTATCAAAATAAGTAAGCCAGTCGTTAATTGAGTGAAATACCCCATTCATTTAAAAAAACAACACAGTCAGTCTTGCAGAAAAGGGCCTGCCCTGCAGTGATACTATCAGGGAATCCGATTTTACTTCTTGGTTTGAGGCAATATCAGATTCAGAATTACTCCAATCAGCGCCGAAAGGCCTATTCCCGTCATGCTAATGCTTCCAACGCGAAGTACTGCCCCCCCGATGCCTGTTGTCAGGACAAGAGAAACGATAATCAGGTTGCGGGTATTGCCCATATCTGTTTTATTCTGTACCATGTTGTTTACCCCAGTGGCGGCTATCATACCGAAAAGGAGAAGCATGATTCCTCCAAGCACGGCCCCGGGTATGGACTTCAGAAATGCACTTACTTTACCCACCAGAGAGAAAAGAATCCCGGTTATTGCGGCGATACGGATCACCACCGGATCGGTCACCTTTGTCAATACCATAGCTCCTGTAACCTCCGAATAGGTTGTAACAGGAGGTCCCCCTATTAAACCGGCAATAATACAAGCAATGCCGTCGCCCAGCATGGTGCGGTGCAGTCCGGGGGTCCGTACAAAATCCTTGCCGGCTACCTGGCTGACGGCGTACACATCGCCCACATGTTCAATCACAGGCGCAATGGCAACCGGAATCATGAACAATACGGCTCCCCACGAAAATTCAGGTTTCACAAATTGAGGCAGACTAAACCAGGATGCTTCGGCTATGCCGGACAATTCAACTTTACCCAGAAGCAGGGCGACAAGATAACCAACAACGATCCCTGCAAATATCGGGATCAGCTTCAGTAATCCTTTGGCAAGCATACTCACAACAATCGCGGTTACAAGTGAAACAGCAGCCAACAGCCAGTCCTCCTCAGCCATATCCACACCGGTTCCTGCAAGCGACAGACCGATAAGCATAATTACCGGGCCAATCACTACCGGTGGGAAAAGGCGTTTGATCAGTCTCACTCCCTGCCATTTCACAAGTGCACTCATCAGGAAATAGACCAGCCCCACGGCAGCCAATCCCGATAATGTTCCGGGGAGGCCATACAATTCTGTTGCTTTTACAATGGGAGCAATAAAGGCAAAGCTACTACCCAAAAATATCGGGACCATTCCTTTCGTTACCAGATGAAATACCAATGTTCCAACACCCGCTGTAAACAAGGCTGTGGAAGGATCGAGTCCAACAAGCAACGGCACCAGCACTGTGGCACCAAATGCGACAAAAAGAAATTGAACACCGACGATCGTCTTGTATGCCGGAGTGAGCTGTTTGCTTTCCATTCAACTGTTAAAATTGAGTTCGATTGCAAAGATAATATCCTCACAACGATTTCACCACATCGTTATGGAATAAATTATAAAAATTCTTTCGTTGAAAAGATGAAACATAAGCCACAAAAAAACAGACAAGGTACGATATTTTAGTTATTCTCATTTTAATGGCAACACAATCTCACTCTCTATTTTTCCCGTGAAAGAAACAGAGAGTTGATTTTCCGTCAGTTGTACTAACCTCCAATTCTTCGAAGAGTTCACCAATGCGCTGGTTTCCACCTGAATAACCTCACCTCCACCTTTTGTAGGAAAACATTTCACAACATCCCTATGATGATGGCCAGACAATATTAACTTTACGACAGAACTATCTGTTACTGTTTTGTAAAGTTCGTTCTCAGATTCTGGCTGCACCGATTTATCTGAAAAAGGAATATGCATAAGGATGATAACATTTTGATTATTCGCCTCCGATGCAGCCAGCTCGGACTTCAGCCAGTGGAGTTGAGGTTTATCAATATGGGGATTAACCACATTTTCTTCCTTATTGAACTGATAATAACTGTTGTCAAGAAAAATGAGTCTGTAATTTGCACTGCCGACCTCGAAGGTCCTGCTATAATAGGTTCCATCACGAAAAACATCCATATTCCTTATCCAGGCAGCTTTTGCTTCACCTGCTTTCAGTTGGTCGGGAATTACTCTTTCTTCTCCCCATCGGTAAGAAAAGATTTCATGATTCCCCAATGTCATAAAGAAAGGATAATGATACCGGTCCAAATATCGAGTAAAGAGTTCAATCTGATATGCCAGCGTATTGCCTTCGGATGTCTTTGCATCATAGAAATCAATCACATCTCCTGAAGCTATAATCATGTCACTTCCTGTATTATCAGGGATTGTTTCCATAAACTCTGCAAACATTGTGTTCGCCTCTTTATAGAGTCTGGTATACTCACGGTGATGAACAATTTGGGGATCATAATTCTCTAAATTAAACATCAAGTGAGCATCAGTTATATGCAGAAAAGAAAGTGTATCATTTTGTGATAATGCTGCGATACTACTAAATATCATGCATAACACCAATAATATACTTGTCTGTAGAAATTTTCTTCTCATATTAAAAATATTTTTCATTTTATATAAGACTATTCTTCAAGCAAATGAATAGGGATTGAGGATTATCAATAGCCGGGATTCTGAGTTAATTTTGGATTAGCATCAATCTCCTGTTGAGGTATAGGCCAGTATTCATCTTTGTTTTCTTTAAAAACAACCTCCTGAGTGTTGAAATATTTTATAGCCTCATCGTGGTTATAGATTGGATTGTGATTTTCATCAAAGCCAGCAATAACACTCAGCGGCCATGCATTTCCTGCACGATTAAGATATAAATAACCGTTCATAACATCAGGGGCAATATCCCATCTGCGCAGATCATACCATCGCAACCCTTCATCTGATAATTCTATTTTACGTTCATATCGTAGCGCTTTCCGTAATTCTCCTTGAGATAATCCTTTAGACAATGCAGGCATTCCAGCCCGATGGCGAATCTGATTCAAAGCATCGTACACAGTTTGATCGATTTTATTTGATTCAATTTTTGCTTCGGCATAGATAAGGAGTAATTCAGCATAGCGAAGTATGCCCACATTCATATCCGAAACTCCTCTGGAGGAATTAGTCTCATAATCTTTAATGTCGGCATGTTTCCTCCAGTAATATCCACTAAACGACCGATATGCATTTGTTGCATCAGTGTTGGCGACAAGCGATGGAGTTGCGCTTGTACCATTTATTATCGGCCAATAGTTATAAACCCGAGTAAAACTTTTATTTATTTCAAATTGAAATCCCATCAGTCGTGAACCAGGTCGGGCACTATACATATCAAGACGCGGATCTCTATTCACGAAAGGATCGTTTTCATCATACAATGGAGACTCAGTGATGGGTAAGCCATCTATACACTGGTACGAATCGATAAGATTTTGAGTTGGGCCCCAATAAGCTGCACCTTTCCCAAGACGGGATGCCATATAATACCCCTGATTATGGGTATTACCTGCAATTGCCTGATTATATTCAGTAATCCAAATCCACTCTTTACTTGTTTTATAACCCTCATAACCAAATATGTTTGTAGGATCAGGCTCGCCCACTTCATGTGATTTATTAGTGAAATTGATTGAATTGTTGTAAGGAGTTAATTCATGAACCCCATTAGATAATTCTATAGCCTTTAATGCAGCAGCTGCAGAAGTTTCATATTGTTTACTATAAAGAGCAACACGTGCCTTAAGCATATAAGCTGCAATACTACTGGCTCTAACATTACCACTTGCTGCTTGTGAAACAGGTAAATTATCCGCTATTGCCGTCATCTCATCAATAATCCATTTTTGGATATCTTGTTTAGAGTTTTTGGGTAATGTAGCATTGTCTAGACCCAGAGATTCAAGGACCAAAGGTACATCACCATAATACTCTATCAGTTTAGAATAACAATAGGCACGTATAAAACGAAGTTCGGCTTCAATCTGTAAATAGTTATCTTCCTGAATGTGATCTTTTATGTTTTCAAGATTATCAAGTACAGTGTGAACTCTTGCTATATTCCTGTAATGTACTTTCCATGGTTTTATAGCGAGTGCATTGTTCGTAGTTAACGAACTTGTTATCGGAGATGTATAATTATTCCCGGGTCTTGCATATCCTATATCTGAAATATTATCCATAACATGCAGATAGTGTGTGCTTGCTGCATCTGGCTCAGTGAGACCTTTGTATGCGGCCAAAAGCCCCATTACTGCTTCATCTTCCGATGCGGGAAAGGTACCCGTAGTTGGTCCATTCAAAGGGAATCTATCCAAATCACAACTTGTAATAAGAAGTCCGATAATAACTATTGGTAATAATATATATTTTCTCATAATCTATTTCTATGTTTTACAATTTAAAATTTTAAGTCAACCCCGAGTGAAATTACCTTAACTTGTGGATAATAAGCCCCTCCCCCTAAGGACACACCTTCGGTTGATCCGGCTGAATAATTAATTTCCGGGTCATATCCTTCCCAGAAATTAGTGACTGTGAAAAGGTTTTGTGCATTTACGTAAACGTACAAACTGTTTAAACCAACTCTGTTTAATAATTTTTCGGGGACATCATAACCAAACTGAAGATTTTTCAATCGTAAATAAGCCGCACTTTTCATCCAATAATCTGAGTTTTGTGTATTATTTGTAGATGTGATAGAAGGTCTTGGAAATGCAGCATCTCTATTATCTTCAGTCCAATAATCAAGCTGCCAGGTTTTTATTGCACTTGAATTGATTCCTGGAATTACATAGTGCGAATTCAGGTAGCCATCCACTTTACCTACACCCTGTAAAAATGCATTTATCCTAAATCCTTTCCAACCCAAATCGAGATTTAGTCCATATGTGTAACGAGGTATTGTATTACCTATGATGGTTTTATCATCGTCATTAATCTTCCCATCCGGTATAGGATTATTATTATCATCAAATCCGCCTGCAATATCCTTATATTTAATGTCACCGGGCCTCAAGGTACCAAACTGAACAGGTCCTTCGTCAATCTCTTTCTGAGATTGGTATAATCCGTCTGAGATATAACCATAGATTGAATTAATCGGAGATCCCTCCTGTTGACGTAGAAGAGTACCGGATGTCTGTCCCACCATATCTGTAATTTTATTTTTGACATCCGATAGATTAAAGTCTACTCCAAGTTTTAAATCACTCCACTGATTTCTATAACCTACTCCAATATCCCATCCGGTATTACGCACTTTTGCAGCATTCTGAAACGGAGCATTGAGACCTGTTAACTGAGAGGTATATAAGGTTAATAAAATTCCATCCGTATTTTTACGATACCAATCGCCGGTAAATGTAAAATGATTAAACATATTTATATCGACACCTACACCTGTCATTTGAGTTTCCTCCCATTTCAGATTAGGGTTTGCCATATCATTCAATGTGACTATTTGATATATTTGCTCATTCATTGAAATACTTCCTACAGCCAGTTGTGATATATACGGATAATAAGTATCTCCGATATTTTGATTGCCCAACTTCCCCCATGATGCACGCAATTTTATTTGATCTATATAATCTCGGGTATTTTCCATAAAGGGCTCTTCGGATATTCTCCATGCTGCAGAAAAAGAGGGGAAAGTAGCCCAACGATTATCCGGGCTAAAACGAGAAGAACCATCATATCTTAAATTAGCCTCAAACAAATAACGATCCATATAACTATAGTTTAAACGGCTAAATGCCGAGATTAATGCCCATTGATCACGAGTACCGTCATTATGTTTTGTTTCATTGTCGGCGCCTGCACGAATGACCTCGTAGTCATCATAGGTATAATCACGTCTATAGGCCATTAAATATTTCTCATCGTATGTTTCTCTCGAGGTACCAACCATCAGATTAAAGGCATGATCATTCCAGTTTTTTGAAACATTGGTAAACAGTTGGTAATTCCCAAGGAAATAGTTTTTATTTGACTCTGTCAAATCTGTATATGTATACGCTGCACCTGCTTCCGAGCCATCATCATTATAAGTCATAACACTTTTTGAAAATTCATGCAGACTTCTGATCATGTATCTTGGAGCAAGAACACCTGTTACGGATAACCAGTCTGTAGGCTTGAGATCAACAGAAAGGTTACCATATAGCTCCAGATTATTGGTTGTCCTGTTTCCCCCATTTTCAATCAAACCGATAGGGTTTATTTTCACCCATCCTTCAGACCATCTACCATTTCTTCTAATCGGAATATTGGTCGGCATACGCCCCAGATAATTCCAAACATCATTTTCATTTGCAATCTGTAAACGATCGCTATATGCCAAGGACATGTCCATTTTTACAGTAAGCTTCTCATGAGGCCTTATATCCATATTGTTACGAAAAACATACCGCTCATAATTGGTGTTATTTATAATACCATCCTGACTGCTGTAACTAAATGAGGGCATTACCGAAAGCTTTCCTGAGTTGACCATCATGGAAACAAAATGATTGTGTGTAAAACCGGAGCCGCTTAAAATGGCCTTCTGCCAATCGTAGTTTGATGGATCTTGTTTATGTAAACTTCTGAATTCTGTTATTTCCTCGTCACTGTACAAATTGTAACCGTTATCATTCATGTTTGCCACATTAAAAAAGTTCATGAATGTTTCACCATCTGTCACTTCAGGAATATCGGTCGGCTTCTGAACACCCATATATCCCTTGTAATTAATTGAAAAAATATCTTTTGATGCACGTTTAGTCGTCACGAGAATAACGCCATTAGCGGCACGTGAACCATAAATTGCGGCTGATGCAGCATCCTTTAATATTGAGATGGATTCAATCAGGTTCGCATCAATCATATCTATCGATGCATGTGCAATACCATCAATTAAAATAAGAGGCGAACTATCGGAACCTCCAAAAGAATTTATACCCCTAATCCTAATTTGGCCTCCATCTGCACCAGGAGACCCGGTTTGAGTTGTTACAGTCACACCAGGTGCAACCCCTTGTAAAGTGGCAGAGGTAGAAACAATTGGCCTGCGTTCTAAGCGATCTGAGCCGATAGAGGAAACTGACCCTGTAAGATTGACCTTCCTTTGAGAACCATATCCTACTGCCACAACTTCATCTAGTCCGATGGCATCTTCTACCATTACAATGTTAATGACACTCCTGCCACTTAATGCCACTTCCTGAGTTTGCATTCCAACAAAAGAGAAGACCAATGTTGCACTTCGCGGAACATTAGAAAGTGAGAAATTACCATCTAAATCAGAAACGGTACCTGCAGTTGTACCTTTTTGAACAATTGTAACGCCGGGTAGGGGTTCTCCACTCGAATCCTCTACTTTCCCCGATACAGGCTGAAGCTGGTCAATCTCAACAATATTATTGGATGAGTAAGCAACAATTGTTGAAAAAAGTAAAAATAAGCCCAGTAGTATTAGTTTCAATGTAATTTTACTTACATCTATATCTCTTGAACGAGGATACAGAATAGCCAATTCATTCATAATTGTATAATTTAATTTTAAATAAAGAAGTTATCTATTTCAATCGAGTAAAGTTTAACAGGTAAATCAGTTTCAATACTATCATGATGATTTTGTATAACTACCCAGGGAAATAATAACCAAACACTCTTTTATAATTATGGGCAAAGGAACACTTATTTTATTACGAAACGATTGCGAAAAAAATAAGAATTTGTTACTTAACATTCCTTAAAAAAGGCTCCAGACAACGGTTTCACATTTGACTTGTAGAAAAAATCAACGCATTAACTAACGAAAAACCGGTAGACACGAAAAATGCCTACCGGTCATGATTAACCGTTTACTATCAGTACCGTTTTGTACGTACCTATTTTACAGGGAAGATCAGCGATTCACCTTCTTCACAAAAACAGGATTACTGTAAAACCAGAGATCCTCAAATGCCTCTGCCGCATCATTGGTTTCAAAGGGATCAAGAATGGGATTACCAACCTCATCGATTTGGGTGTCTTTAGCACCAAAAGCATGATGCGTACCTCTCAAACGAAAATAGGCATCGGCATCCACATTTACGGTGTATATAATTTCTTTAAACCCGTTACCAAGATCTTTCCAATACTGCGTTTTGATACCATTTGCATCGACATGCTCCTGACTGCCAAAACGGGCAATGACTTTCGTAGTGTAAACTTCATCCTGTTTGTACCGCGGATCACCCTGATCTATCTTTCCGGTAACTTTACCCGCAATGAGATCAATATGGTCAAGCTCTGGATTAGTGAAGTCCGAGTAGGTATTGAAATTGGCCGTTTCAGGATCTCTCACGACAATATGAATCGTTACTTTATTGTCGCTCGTCTCGAATGTTTCTCCCATTGTGGCGGTGCCGACCTTGAAGCTTAACGAGTCAATCAGGTCGCCTGTCACAATGTAGGCATTCCCGGAACGCAATCCGTCGACTACACCCTGGGCTGTTTTCTCCTTCACCATAATTTTCGTCTTCTGATATTCTCCAGGATAAAAATCAGAACTCTCTCCGTGGAAATCAGAATTGGCGAACAACCAGAATCTACGTCCTTCACTCAATAAAGCATCCCAGACACCACCTACTTTGGCTGCAAAAATACCTGTTCCACCCCATGTAGCGCCATCGTTTTTACTCTCACCCGTAGCGCCATACGAGCGTGAGCTATAGCCTCCTCTGTTTTTACTTTTCTGATGACCCGGCTGGCTGTCGAACCCAAAGAAAACATCCGGTCCGATGTCGTTCATATCGCGCAGATCTTCGATCTTAAAACTACCTGAACGTTCTACATGTGTGGGAACGATCCAGGCAGATTTCGGATAATTCTGCTGTACCCATGCGATGGCTTCCCGTGTCTTCGCTGTTCCTTCTTTTTTGGATTTTACCCATCCGTGGGGTTCAGAAATATCTTTGTCGCTGTTATCGAATTTATATTCGAACTCGGCAATTGCATTTGCATTGGAATTTTCCGAATCAAACTGTTTATCGATGATGGTAAAGTTCACGTGGTTATGTCCCGGCGCATTCCATTCCAATCCCTGAATGATAATCTTTTCGGGCAGCACCTCCCGATACAATTGCGTATCTTTGAACGAAAAATCACGCAGTACCTGCCATCTCCACATATCGTTTCGATTCTCGGGATCTCTGGTACCTTCCAGTGTGATTCCCTCCACATCACTGAATTTCACCGTGGTTCCCAAATCTTTCCCAGAGACAGTTGCCCAGCGCGATGAACGGCCCCCGTGCTCACTGTTTGCCCACCAGTCCAACCCGTACTGGGCGTTCTTTCTCATCATGAACCCGAAGCTGTAGCTCCCGTCGGTGTAAGTAGTATGCTGGTGAAAATCACCTGCCAGGTAACTGCCCTGTCCTTCTGAGTTAAATATACACACCGCAAACAGCGTTGCGGTTACCAATATTTGTTTTTTGAATAAATGTTTCATATTTGTTCATTTTAATTTTGTACTGATTGTAAAGTAATGCTCATTCTTATCAGGTACAATTTTTGTATCAAGTAGAAGTTTATCTTGTGTAGTATTGAATGTAAAAACCTGAATTTGATCCTTCTCCGGTATAAACCGATACAATCTTATCGCTCCTCCTTCTGTCGCACTATAATCACTTAGCAAAGCGTGCACAACATTCCCTTTTTCACCAATATATTTGCTGTGAATTGCATTCGAACGACTTTGATCACCGGAAATAATCATCCTGATATTTTCATGTTTCTTAAAACATTTATTCCATAATTGCTCCGCTGAATTTCCTTTATCTCCATAAGTTTTATGCCAGCGCATAATTCCTTTTGGCGCATCAAAATAATCAACATCCTGAATCGGCCTGTCACGGGGTCCTAAAAACATGTGCGTGGTGACAATGGCAAACCTCTCCTGATGTTCATCCAATACCTGATTTGCCCAGTCGATCACGTTATCAGGGGCATTGCACGCAATGTGCATGATAATAATATCTACACCGTTTGAAGACAGCAACTGATAGCTATTGGTGTTGTTATTAATTTCCCCACCGTACCAGTCGAACGATTGAAATCGTGCAGCAGGGAAGTAGTCTTGATATAAATCGGTATTTCCGTTCGAAGTCATATCATGATTACCGGGAGAAATCCCGTAAGGTATTTCCCCGTGAAACCGGTTGAGATAAGTTTTTGCCACATTCCATTGATCGGTATTGTTCATATCAACCACGTCTCCGGCATGACTTACAAAAATGATGTTCTGCTTATCCACATTTTTCGTAATCCAGCCTGTTTGTGAGTCGAAGACCCTGTTTTTCACCTCATCCTTGCTTTCAGGATCATGTTTCGTTCCCTTTCCCGAATAGGATTGGGTATCGGCCATCACGGCAATGGTGAATGTATTGTCGGGAGCCTCGTCAAGTGTTGGGAGCTCAGCCTGTGCACACACCGAAACGGGCAGACATAAAGACAAGACACACCAGAAAAGAATGGTTGTTTTTATTTTTCTCATATTAACTGCGAGTTTTTACAGAGATAGTGCCTCGAAGCATTTCTCCCCAATAAATTTTAAACGTATACTCATTATTTTTTGACAAGCCATCAATCAATCTTTCACCTAAATTGACTTCCGATGAAGTGAGATTAACAGTTTGTTCCAGAGCGCTGCCCAAAAAGACTTCAATTCTCGTGACCTCTTTTTCCGGGTTCCATTTAAGTAAAATGGAATTTTGGGTTATCTGACCATTGCTGATTCCATAAAAGACATTTTCCGTCCCCGTCACAAAGGTCACCTCTTGAAATTCGGAATCCTTCACAGCCGCATCTTTACTAACAGCCTTTATTCTGGCTGAATATCGTGTATTACTCCATAAATCATCAACCCGTAAATTATTTGTGCCGCTTACCTCAAAACTTTTTTTCTCATTACTAAAAGACAAACTATCTTTACTTAATTCCAGCATGAATGTGGCGTTTTTTATGGGAATCCATTTGAATTCAACTTTATTTCCATTAATATTGACCTCCAACAATGGAGGACGGAATAACCGGTCTGTGGTCTCTTCGACTTCATTGAAAATTGTTTCATCGTTGCACGAAATTAATATTCCGGTAAAACAAAGAGTCAATAAACAATATATTAATATGTTATGTTTCATAATTATTCTTTTTAATAATTTTAGAAATTAAACTATTGAGGTATCTGATCATTTGTAAGCACACCGTTACTTGCCGTTATGATATTATTGGCGATTGGATACAGATAATTATTCTTCTGAACATCAAGTCCATTCGCAACAATTGCTAAATCCTCCTGCAACCTTCTTTTATTGCTCGAAGACATCAGTGGCAACCATGCTGAACGGGTATACCCCTCAATAGAAGTTGCCGGGAGTCTGTAATCGGGATTCAATATCTCTATTTGTTCTTCATCTATATGTCTCCAAAATATGTAATCCGGAACAATAGTTGCATAACTCGCATCATCATTAACGAGTTTCATACATTCTTCTCTCATCTCGTTAATTTTTGATCCCAACAAATTCCACCTGATCAAATCGTTTTTACGAACCAGTTCTCCTCCTCCAAACTCCCACGCTCTTTCATCAACGATTGCATTAAAAAAACTTTCTTTATCTGAAGAAATTGATTCAATGTATGCATCGACCTTCTCATCCCACAGTTCTTGTGGAAAAGCTCGCTTCCGCACCATGGCAAGCGCCTCTTTAGCATCCTTCGTAGGGCCGTTTATTTCATTTTCGGCTTCGGCAAATATAAGTACAACATCTGTGTAACGCATGATGGGAAAATTGAGCCCCGAATTCCTGTTGGAAGCTAAATCTCCTCCCATAAGTGGATTCATCCATGATTTTCTCCATTTATTAGGTGTAAAGGCCCTGCCATTATTTGAAATCAGTCGTTGCTGACTTGGGTATTTGCTGTCGGCATAATTGTACAACCCAACTGATACATCTCTACGCTTATCGTTTCTGTCAAATGAGTAATAATAGGTAGGCGGAACACTCACCGAGCCTCCCCCGCCACCTCCATATTTTGTATCGCCGCTCCAAAAGGCCATTCCCACCCGTGAAGCAAAAATACTTGCATCTGTTCTCCCCAACGCTATTTCAAATAATATCTCTCCATAGGTCAGGTCCATCGAATATGTGTGGATCGTTCGGAATATATTTTCAAAATCCGGATTGAGCTGATGTTGTCCCGATTCAATCAGCTCTTTACTCTCCTGACGTGCGATCTCGTAGTATTCTCCAGATTTGGCTCCTCTTTTTGTTTCGAGTGTTCCGTTTCTAAGCGAATAACCGGCATATGCCATCGCCATTCTGGCTCTTAATCCTTTCACAAATCCTTTGTTCACTCTTTCAACTGTTCTGGTTTCACTCAACCAGGGCACATATTGCTCTACATTTTTCAAGTCTTCTATCAGATACTCATATATTTCGTCGCGATCAGTTTTGGGAAGATTATAATCATCGCCAGCTTGTGTAGATTTTATGGAAAAAGGAACATCACCCCAGGTATGAATCAGTTCATAATAAGCCAATGCTCGTAAGGTTACCGCTTCACCGTATAAACGGTGCGCTTCTTTAGAATCTGCTCCTTCCCAAATAGGACTTAGTGGTAAATTGTCAATGCATAAATTTGCCCTTTCAATTGCAAAATAGAGTGCATTCCACATCTCCTCCAGCTTTTTAGAGCCAGGAGTTCCGGCATAATGAGCCAACTGGTTTTTTGCACCCTCATTTGCAGAAAAGGTGAACTCAATATCACTATCTATTTTTGTAAATGGATAATAATATCCATAAGAATCACCGGTCGTAAACGTTTGGTAGATACCAAAGACTGCTTTTGAGGCAAAATCTACATTCGAAAATGTGGATTCTTCCGTAAAAACGGATTTTGAATCCGCGTCCAACCAATCCTGACATGAATTTAATCCCAATAAAGTCAGGAAAATACTTACAGAATAAATTATTTTTTTCATTATAGCTACATTTAAAATTCAAGATTAATCCCCATATTAAAACTCCTGCTCCTGGGATAAGCATTCCAGTCTATACCGGGTGTAAGAGGCGTTGCGCGTCTTGTATCCACTTCCGGGTCGTATCCTGTATAGCTTGTCCACAGCCAAAGGTTATAACCTGTGAAATAGACTCTCAGGGACTCAATTCCTATATTTGCCAACAACGGCTTTGGTAAAGTATAGCCTAAAGTGAGATTATTCAATCTAAGAAACGAGCCATCTTCAATTACCCATGAATGCAATGCGGCATGTGTCATCGCTGTTGACCAGAGTGTCGCATGCTGATTCATCTCCGCCAGTTTTACTGGATCACTCACTTCAAGACCAGTCAGTTTGTCAATATATGTAAATCTATGATCAGAGTTTGCAATATCTAAGATATTTTTGTAATTATATCCGGTTGCATACATATGGAAATACAATTTGTTGGCGTTGTATATATCATTTCCGTATACCCAGTTAAAAAATGCTGACAAGTCAAAACCTCTGAACTGGGAAGTAAAACTAAATCCACCGGAATTCTTTGGATTTGTATTTCCTATAACCACTTTATCATTCGCAGCATCTACCACAAAATCACCATTCTGATCTTTCAATTTCAATGCACCCGGCCAAAATCTTCTGGGCATGGTGAGCGAACTGTTATCTGACACTCCTTCCTTTAGCGTGTACTTTCCATTGTCATAGGTAAAGTCATCAAACGTATACATACCCTCTGTCTCGAAACCGTAAATGACACCAACCTGGCCTCCTTCTTCGATCAAATATTCACCCGAAGGTCCGCTGTTACTGGTAAACCAATCCGTATTCTGTTCCCAGCGTTTGGTGTCACCCAGTTTATCTATTCTGTTCTTATTTACTCCAATATTAAAGGAAGAGAATAATTTAAAATCTTTCGTATCTACAATGTAACCGTTTAAAGTCAGTTCAATACCGCGATTAGATGTTTGTCCAATATTTTGCCATTGCCGGGAATAACCGGTATTTGAAGGAATACTTGCCGATAATAGCAAATCCTTCGTCGTATTTAAGTAGGCCTCAATTGTACCATTTAATCGTTGATTAAACATCGTAAAGTCCAATCCCATATTCCGGGTTATGGTGGTCTCCCATTTCAAATGAGGGTTCGACAATACACTGCCGGGTTTGAAGTAGGCGGTAGATGCTGATCCCTCCCCATCACCGTCTATATAAAGGCCCCCTGCATCTACTGTGTATATTTTTTTCCATGCGTTATCGGGGATTCTGTTATTCCCGGATGCTCCGTAACTCAATCTTAATTTCAGATCATCCAGCCATTTTTCTGTCGGACTCATAAAATCTTCGCTGGACATACGCCAGGCAAATGCAGCGGAAGGGAAAGAAGCCCATCTGTTTTCAGGCGCAAATTTGCTCGAGCCATCCATTCTATAAGAAGCTGAAAACAAATAGCGATCCTTCATATCGTAATTTACTCGTCCAAAATATGAAGATAATTTTGAAGCGGGGCTGTCGAATGTGTCAGTAGGATCCGGTATTCCCAAACTCATCATAGCCAATGCTCCTTCCGGATCAATTGTTTTTGGAAAAAACTTTGAGGTATTAAAAACTGATTCGTATTTCTCGTAATTCAACTCCTGACCAACCATCAAAACCATATTATGCTCTGGCAATATATTATCTTTATTGTATGTCAATATATTTGCCACTCTGTAACTATTGGAATTCCTATTATCTATTGATGCATAGGGCAGTCTACCGTACCTGAAAGCATTTGAAGTATTGACTCCGTAGAATCTTTTATCTGTATATGTGCCGTATTGTGTACCGTATTCAAAGCGATATAAAAGATCAGAGGTGAAATTAATATTGGCAGCTCCATTAAAATTAAATTTCAAATCTTTTCTACGACGATAATCGTCCAGTATTTGTTTTACAGGATCAAGAATATTGCTGGAAATAACTTCATAATCGTTGTCATCCAAATCAGTATCTATATAATTTACCACTCCATTTACAGGTCTGAATTGTACAGCGTGTGAAAGTCTTGTATTACTTGATGTCCCTGCACCTTTTAAATAATAATCGGATAACCTGACACTTAAATCTAATTTCAACCAGTCTTTCACTTGATGAGACGTGTTGAGATTGAAATTCATTCTGGTATATGCTGAACCAATCATGATCTCTTTTTCATCACGTCTGTTTAAACTGATATTGTATTGATTTGCCTTATTTCCCCCGCTGAGAGTAAGATTGTTTGAGAAACTTGTTCCGTTTCTGCCAAATACTTCGTCCTGCCAATTGGTACCCTCCATCTGTTTATAAAGATCGTAATCTCTGAAATCACCATAATATTTACGGAATGTATCATTATTCCCCTGCAACTCGTACTGCCAATATACATACTCGTATGGATTAAGCACATCGAGTGTTTTTGTAATATTCTTTACTCCGTAATAACTGTTAAAACTGACTTTAACCTTGCCTTCCGCTCCTCTTTTTGTGGTAATCAACACAACACCATTCGCACCTCGTGCACCATAAATTGCCGATGATGAAGCATCCTTAAGAATATCAATTGATGCTATATCAGTTGTGGGTATGTCATTCATGTTATCCACCGGAAAACCGTCTACTACGTACAAAGGAGAATTATCCTGGGTGATCGACCCCCCTCCTCTGATTCTAATTTTCACTTCTGCATTAGGATCACCCTCTGTTTTAGATACCTGAACACCGGCTAACCTGCCCGTCAGTGACTCTGCTGTAGAAGCAACAGGTAAATCTCTTAATAAAGTTCCGCTTAAAGAGGAGACAGAGCCAGTTAAATCTCGCTTTTTAACAGAACCGTACCCGATAACCACGACCTCATCCAGGAGTTCTGTATCTTCAGAAAGAGTTATACTCAATCTACTCCTCCCATCCCACACGACTTCCTGTTCGGTAAAACCGATATAGGTGAAAACAATGGTAGAATTTGGCGTTACATGAAAAGAAAAGTTTCCATCCACATCTGTGACGGTCCCGTTAGAAGTTCCTTTCTGCACCACATTTACACCGATTAAAGGTGCATGCTGCGCATCTACGACAGTTCCACGCACTTCTCTGGTCTGCTCAATCTGTTTGGACTGGGGTAATACTTCTTTTTTTACTTTGACGACCAAATAACGGTTGTTGCTTTTCTTTTCGTACGTATACTCCGTGTTTTCCAACGATTTATGCAACCATTCTTCCATATTGTTGGTTGTAGGAGTTAAAGCCGGTGTTCTTTTATTTTCCAACTCCGACATATTATAAGAGACCGATTGTCCCGTTTCCTTTCCCAATTCATTCATTCGTTCCATCCTGTCTGCCAGTGATTCAGCCGGGAAATTTCCGTAATGTTGCATTTCAGCATAGACATTCGATATGTTGATCCACATAAATATATATATGCTCAACATGCTTCTTAAAATTAAACTAAAACGATAAATCATACATTTTCTAATTAAATAATTTCACCGAGTTGTTTGTTATTGTATACTGTATATCATATAACTTACAGATATCTTCAAGCACTTCCTGCAGGGGTATATCCCTCGAGAAGGATGCATGGATCCGGTCTTGCCGATTGGTTATGCCTTCAAAATCCACATTGATGTCAAACACTTGTTTTAACCGGAAAGCTACTTCCTTGATGCCTGCGTTTTCCAAAATTATAAGCCCTGTCTGCCAGGCTGAATTTTTTTTTGCATCCGTTCTGTCGGAGAAAATTTGACCATCTTTATAGCTGTAGGTAACTTTGTTGTCGGGATCAATTACAATGGTATTCTGCTTGTTATCCGTAACCTGTACCCTTCCTGTATTGACCGAAATAATCTGTTCTTCCAGGTCTTTATAGGCTCTGATGTTGAACGAGGTCCCCACCACCCTGGTAGTCAACCCATTGGGGGTATGTATAATAAAAGGTCGGTTGACATTTTTGATTACTTCAAAGAAGGCCTCACCTTCATCCAGCCAGATTTCACGCTGATGTGCATTGAATTTCCCTTCGTACATGGAGATGGAGGTTCCCAGGTTCATAAAGATCTTCGATCCATCGGGTAAAGTGATCTTTTTCATTCTGTCCTGTGTGGTAAACTGTCTGGATATTCGCATTTCTGTTGTCAGCATCCCTTCATCCCTGTTGTTTTTCTTAGAGAAAGAGAAATTAAGCACTACTACAAACAAAACCATGGCAGCTGCCACAAGACCTCCAAAAGCGAGTAAAGCATTTCGTGTTGTCGCCGAAGACTGCTTGTTTCGTAGTAGCACAAACTCACTCCAGGCCTGTTTGCTGAATACCTCTGCCTCTTCATCCGAAATAATATCGGTGTGTGCAGAAGCTTTTTTATCGTACCAAAGTTCAACGATACGTTTTTCTGTCGTCGTTGTTTTCCCGCGTACATAGTCTGAGAATAGCTTTTTAAGCCTGTTCATATATGAATAAAGTTGATTATTGGCAGGAACTCATCGATTGTTCCTACTCTTATAGCAGTGGTTTTTTTAGAAACATCCCTGCTTTATTTTGTTAATGAAATTTAAACTTTATGCTTAAAAAAACGTAACGAAAACGTAACTGAATTGAGGTCGTTTCGTAACATTCATTGCTTTACTTTGTGTTATTCAACAAGGGAAAATCGACAATGATTGTAGGGTTAGATACTTCAAAAAACATCTCCGATATGGAGGCATTGCAAAATAAATCACAGTTTCGGCTCATCTTCCAACGATACGCGGGAGATCTGTACAAGACTGCGACACATTATGTGAACAGGGACGATGCAAAAGATATTGTGCAGGATTTAATGATTGAGACATGGAATAAAAGAGATACGCTTACGGGGAATGCAGCGGGCAGCATCAAAAGTTATCTTTTCATCCGTTTGAAATTCAGAATACTCGATTTCTTCAGCCAAAAACCGGAACATATTCTCTGGGAAGAGGCATTGCCTGAATTGGTGCAACTTTCCATGAGCAACGTTTTTGATAAAACGATTTTGAAAGAGCTGGAACAGATTATCTCTGATTCGATGCGGGAGATGAAACCATCAGAATTAGAGGTCTTCCGGCTGCGTTGGGAGCAACAGCTATCTGTACAGGATACCGCCCAGACTTTGGGTATTTCGTCCAAATCGGTCATTAACCGTTTTTCTTCCGCATTGAAGATCGTGCGTGAAAATGTAATTGAATATTATAACGATGAATCCCTGGCAGACACAACAATTCCTTTCTTCGCAACTCCCCTGTAGTGACAGCAATAAAGATGACGGGCAATCTTTAACTTTTCCTTATCATCTGTAAACTAGCCTGGTGCGATATCTTACTCATTCCCCGACAATAAAAAGAGAATAATAAACGGGACCATAGCATTTCTGAGAAGAAAACCACAAAAAAACGGGCGTCGAAAAAAAACGACACCCGCTCTTACGTAAATCTTTGTCAATCTCAAAGGATGACGCTTAAATCTTCGGAAGTAAAATTCATTGCTTTGATTACTCCGTTTTCGTCGATCAAGTAATTCCGGAACCCGCGGTTCAGTCTAAAATCTTTGTACAGTCCTGATTCGGGTCCGTTTACTTCACAAAATTGTGAAATAGTGTCGAGATTATCCATTGCCAGTGTTCTTTCTACAACATGAATATTTTGATCGAATGAGATAGAAAGAAACACAACATCCGCATTTGTCATTTTTAAAAAATTATGCAGACGCACGTTGGTCGCTCTGGATCGGGCATCATAAGAGGCCCAGAAATTAACCACGACTTTTTTGCCTTTGTAATCACTCAGGTTGCAAGAATCACCCTTTATATCCGTCAAAACAATATCGGGTAATCTTTCTCCGGGGTAGTATCCGATGGAAGGAACCGCATCCTTCACAGAACCTGATGATAATGCAAGTGAAAACATTGCGATAAGGCAAAAGTTCACGTACTTCATATAAAAAAATTTTGGTTATTACTCGGACTTGGCCGATGCTTCACGCAGGATGCCAAATCCCTTAACTTTTAAGACTTTTCGCTAAAAGCCTTTTGTAGAAGTCTGCAAAATTACGTCACTTTTTTGAATATGACTCATTTTTGCACGAAAACTTTCTTACCAAATGTTAATATTCGCATTCTCCATATCCCAAACAGCTGATAATCATTGCAAAACAGAAAAGAACGATTCGATCGCTTCGATAGAACTATCTTTTAAAATCACTTTTTTGTCTTTATCCAGCAGATAAAGTGTGGGTATCGCTTTAATATCATAGAGCCTCTTTAGGTTGATTTTCATTCCTTTATCGTATGCATGTACCCATTTCGCCGGCAAATGCGGCAAATGGGAATACCACTCGCTCAGATCATTATCCGGATAGAGAGTAAGCACGGTGAGCATCGTCCGGGAGGAGTTGTTCAGTGCCAGCGCAGCGTTCAATGGCTTTGAGGCGTTGAGTTGCTCCATTACAGCTTCACAGGTGGGGCATCCCGGATTGGAAAACATCAGCAGAGTGTATTCACTTTTCAGCTCATAAAGCGAGAACGTTAACCCGGAATCGAGTGTATAATGAAAATCGTTGGCTTTTTGCCCGATACGGTTCTTCAATGCCATGTCGAGCTGAAACGCATAATGCGAAACATCTTCCTCAACCAGCAGGGGCGATTGCACCAGTTGCTGAAGTATGGGAAGATAAAACTCCTCGTTACGATATGGGGAATTGGGATCATAAAAGTATTTATCGAATAAGGAGGCAAAATAACGGTAAAAAATGGTGTCAGCCTCTGCCTTACCTAGCGTGTAAAGAAGCGATTTATCGGTCTCTTCTTTTGAAAAATAAGGCAATATATTGATATAATCCACAAAAGCCTGTTCGGTGATATCGGGACGCTCAATCAGTTTTCGGTTACTGAAATCGAAGCGGTCCCAAAAGTGCAACGACAAATATCTGGCACGGTCATCGGGAGTGACAAGTGCATCCGGTATCACAGGCAAAACAAACGTATCGGGAACGATGGTCTGTGATACTACAGCAACGTCGGCACGCACTTCAGTTTGCGTCTTCTTGCTCGACGAACAGGAGATCGTGATCAGCAAAGCTGCACCGACAAGCGATATAACGAAAATGAAATCCTTCATAATGGCCCCTTTGTTCCAATTTGGCGTAAAGATAATAAAATCCCGATATTTTTCGTACATTTGTAGTTTACGTTTTGTCCGATTCAGTCATGGATAATTTTATTGTTTCTGCAAGAAAATACAGGCCTTCCACCTTTCGTTCCGTCGTGGGACAGGAAGCGCTCACCACCACATTAAAAAACGCCATCGCGGGCAACAAGCTGGCACATGCCTATCTGTTCAGCGGTCCCCGCGGCGTGGGAAAGACCACCTGTGCCCGAATTTTTGCCAAAACAATCAACTGCCTGGACCCAACGAACGATTTCGAAGCGTGCAACGCATGCGAATCGTGCAAAGCCTTTAACGAACAACGATCGTACAATATTCATGAGTTGGATGCTGCATCCAACAACAGTGTCGACGACATCCGCAGTCTGATAGATCAGGTGCGAGTGCCGCCACAAATCGGGAAGTATAAGGTGTACATCATTGACGAGGTTCACATGTTATCCCAGTCCGCCTTCAATTCCTTCCTGAAAACGCTGGAGGAACCTCCCTCCCACGCGATTTTTATCCTCGCAACCACAGAGAAGCACAAGATCATTCCCACTATTTTATCGCGATGCCAGGTGTACGATTTCAACCGCATCCACGTTGGCGATATCGTAGAACATCTGCAGTATGTGGCAAAAGAGGAGGGGGTACAAACCGAACCGGAAGCACTCAACATCATCGCCCAGAAAGCGGATGGCGGAATGCGCGACGCTCTCTCCATCTTCGATCAAACAGTCAGCTACACGGGAGGCAACATCACTTACCAGGCAGTAATTGAGAACCTGAACGTGCTGGATTATGAATATTATTTTAAGCTTTCTGAGACCATCCTGGCGGGAGATGTGGTGAATTGCCTGCTCATTCTGAATGACATTCTCAACAGAGGGTTCGAAGGACAACATATCGTCAGCGGCATCTCTTCTCACTTTCGCGACTTGCTGGTGTGCAAAGATCCGGCCACGGCACAGCTTTTTCAAGTAGGGGCTTCTATTCGGGAAAGATATATCGAGATGGCACAACAGTGCAGCAATGTTTTTCTGTATCGGGCCATAGATCTGGCCAACGACTGCGATCTTAACTATCGCCTCAGCAAGAACAAACGCTTATTGATGGAACTGATGCTGATCAAGTTATGCCAGATCACAGAGGTCTCCACTGCAGGGAAGGAGGAAAAAAAAACGACTATTGAACCGATAACGACTTCAAAGAGAGGTGATGAAAAGTGTGAAACGGTAGCTACGGACCCAAAAGCAACAAACGACACGCAGCAATCAGGCAATACGCCCAGCCTGCAGGAACAAGATGTAAAGCAGCACAGGGAAAGCGATAAGCAACCACCGGTATCCAAAAAAGTGAACCACGACTCTGGAATTCACTCCGAAAAAGGCAATGAAAAACCATCAGCCCCCAAAAGAAGAAACGTCTCCATGGCAGGCATGGGGGTGTCGCTAGCCTCAATCAACCAGACCCAAAAAGAGGAAGCCAGCACGATCAGGGAGGAAGTTCTGCAAAATGGCACCAACCTGTTCACGGAGAAAGAGCTTATTTCTGCCTGGCAAGAATATGCCAGGTCGCTGAAAGAAGAGGTACTTCTCAAAAATACCATGTCGCTCTACCTGCCCAGGATGCTGAGCGATGTATTGTTTGAGGTGGAAGTGAATACGGAGCTAAACAAACAATATCTCACCGACAATAGCATGTCTATCCTCACTCATCTCAGAGAAACTTTGCAGAACGGAGAGATCACCATGACCATCCGGATTGCGGAAGATAATGCGATTAAAAAACCGCTTACTTCACGGGAAATATTCGACGAGATGGTTCAACAGAATCCGGCTCTGCAAAAACTATCCGATGAATTCGGACTAGAGCTAAGTTAGTCTGCTCCGATGAAATTTTGGCTAGTCGTCTTCCTGTTCCTTCTCAACTTTGGCTGCAGCGGGCCCAATAAAAAGCCCCGACAAGCTGTCGTTTTACCCATAGATAGCTATGTGGAGAAACCTGTAAAACAGGACACACTGATCGACGCGAGCTACACCTTCGAGGAAGCCACAGCCGGAAGCGGGGCACCACAAAAAATTATTGACAGCCTGAATCTGCTGGATGTGACCTATTTCTCCACCGATGGGAGAATACACCGGGGGCAGGTCCTGTCTAACAAGCAGATATCAGGCGACATAGCAACACTCTTCCGGTTTATGTTCGAGACAGGGTTTGTGATCGAGAAAGCCATACCCATAGTGCATTACGATTGGAACGACAGCCTCTCGATGGACGACAACAACACTTACAGCTTCTGCTACCGCAACATCTCCTACTCCAAACATGCTACCGGCATGGCCATCGACATCAATCCCAGATTCAATCCGGTACGATGGAAAAAAACAGGCCGCCCCAATCAACCCGAAAGGGCGGTGTCAGACACCACCGTAAACGGAACATTGTATCCCGGACACCCTGTCGTGAAAAAGTTCACCGACAAAGGGTTCCGTTGGGGACACACATTTTCGAAGTATTACGACGATCATCATTTTGAAAAAAAATGAACACTACCGGGCGCCATATCACTAGCGGAAATGGCAGCCAATCTCATTCCTTCCTCTAATCGGATTTAACGTATAGCCGCCACCGGGTGCCTGCTACAGGTCGACCCATTCTCCCGCTTTGACCATAAACCTGCAAATATAGAGATTTTGGATTATTCGATAATTTTTTTATCCTGCCCAGCTACTCCTGTCCAGATTCCGGTAGTTAATGGCTTCCGCCAGGTGGGCCGGTTTTATCTGTTCACTCCCCTCCAGATCAGCCACAGTGCGTGACATTTTAAGAATGCGGTCATAAGCACGGGCAGAGAGGTTGAGGCGTTCCATGGCTGCCTTCAACAGAGTCAACCCGGCGTTGTCGGGAGAAACATATTTATGCAACATCTTACCGGTCATCTGAGCATTACAATAGACGCCCCGCGCTCCGCAGAAACGGCGCATTTGAATCTCTCTGGCCCTGATTACGCGCCCACGTATTTCGTCGCTGTGCTCTGCGGATGTCCGCTCTGATATTTTTTCGAAAGGAACAGGAGTAATCTCGATGTGCATATCGATCCGGTCGAGCAAAGGGCCCGATATTTTATTAAGATATCGGTTTACAGCACCGGGAGGACAAACACATTCTTTCCCGGGATGGTTGTGAAAGCCACAGGGACAGGGATTCATGGCAGCCACAAGCATGAAGCTTGCCGGATAATCCACACTGAAACGGGCACGGGAAATGGTGATTTTACGATCTTCCAGCGGCTGGCGCATTACCTCGAGCACATTCCGGTTAAACTCAGGCAACTCGTCGAGGAAGAGTATGCCATTATGAGCCAGGCTGATCTCTCCCGGCTGAGGGTAGGTGCCACCACCTACCATCGCCACATTGGAGATGGTGTGATGTGGGGCACGAAAGGGCCTTTGAATCATGAGCGACTTGTGCAGGCCGGTGCGTCCTGCCACGCTGTGAATCCTGGTCGTCTCCAGCGCTTCTTCCAAAGAAAAAGGAGGAAGAATGGTCGGTAGTCTTTTGGCCATCATCGACTTGCCCGATCCGGGAGCACCAACCATAATAACATTATGACCACCCGCAGCCGCAACCTCCAGGGCGCGTTTCACGCTTTCCTGTCCTTTCACATCAGAGAAGTCGAGGTCAAATGCATTGCGACCCTCCCGGAACTCTTTTTCCACATCTACGACAGTAGGCTCCGGAATGTGCTGTCCATTAAAGAAATCGACTACATCGCGTATATTATCCACTCCATATACAGCCAATCCATCCACTACAGCTGCTTCTTTAGCGTTGGCAGTGGGAACGACAAGCCCCCTGAAACCATTCTCCTTTGCCATCATGGCAATAGACAAAGCTCCCCGGAGCGGAAGAATACTCCCGTCGAGCGACAGCTCTCCCATCATCACATATTCGTTGAGCTTGTCGGGGCTGACAGCCCCGGATGCCGACAGAATACCGATGGCAAGGGGTAAATCGTAGGCCGATCCCTCTTTACGGATATCGGCGGGCGACATATTGATGACAATCTGATGACGGGGAAACTTCAGTCCGTTCATCTCCAGAGCTGAAACAATTCTTTCGTGGCTTTCTTTTACGGAAGTGTCGGGGAGGCCGACCAGCAGGAAGCGGATCCCCCTGGAAACATTCACCTCAATGGTAATGAGCGTAGCATTGATACCCTGTACAGCCGCTCCAAACAGTTTGACCAGCATGTAGCATAAATATTTTTATATGATGTTGTTACTTTTCGGCTGTGCTGGTGACTGCTGTCTTCACATTCTGTGCGGGAAGATTGCGTACTTTGATAGTTTGGCCCGGAGAAACAAGCAAATTAAAAGGAACGAACTGCACATTGAATGTCTCCACGATGTCTGACCCCCAGCTCTGTTTCTCGGGGATTACAGTCCAGGGTATTGAATCATTCTCGACATACTCAATGGGATAGATGTCGGAATCGATATAGATGGTTAAAAATGCCACACTGTCTTTATCCATAGCAGCATATTCATTTTTCAGCAGCTCAACCGTTTCGCGAGATTCGATGCCCACTGTAGAGATGAACGACAACAGCAGATATTTGCCGTTAAAATTATAGGAGTAGATCTCCGCACCGTCCTTGTCGGTCAGCTTAAAATAGGGGACCGGCGCTCCTTCGGCTGATCGCTTCATCTTCTCTGAATAAGATTGCAACCGTGCGGCAAGCTGTGTTTTGGTAACGTCTCCCTCCAAATAACCAAGTACTCTCTCCAACCCCTGGGAATTGTCGCTGTCCATAAAAAAATTACCAATCAGTATCAGGCTTGATAATTTACCGGGATGTTCCTTGATGTAATCTTCGGCTTTGAGTGTCAGTTCATGATTTAACACATTCAGTTTGGCCATCTCTTCACGATGGGCCAGCGTGTTGTTAACCACACTATCCGCTTCTTTTTCTCTCAGCAAATTTTCAAGCAGTTGTCCTCGCTGGGTAAGCAATTCTAAATTACTGATTTTAAAGGAAGTAATATCATCGTTTATCTCGTTCCCGTTTACTTTGATCAGATCGGGCAACCGGGCATCGCCTTCAATGGTGATTTTCTCTCCATTATTGGCAAACACGACTGCGGCACTTTCATAATTATTCAGATGAAAGGATATGGTTGTCAGCGTATCCAGATTGTTTTTGTAGACAAAACGGCCTCTGCTGTCCACTCTGATGGTGTCAATGGCAAGGGTGTCGCCCGACAGATAGGAAGCAACGATATAAGGATATTCCAAATTGGTAATTTTTCCTTTTATAGACGTGCCATCCCCGCCATCACAGGCAACAGCAACCAATAAAATAAAAAAACAAAACCATATTTTAATCCACCTGACCATAGACTACTCAATTTTCCCAATTTCTGTCTTTTTGGTTTAATATTCTTTTTTTATTAGACAAAGTATACCCAAAACGACATATCAGTACAAAGATAGGCTGTATTTTTTAAATATTCAAAGATTTTCACATTTATTTAGCTGTTTTTTCTTTTTTGCAGTTTATACCTGCTGCAGATCAAAAAATGGAAGAAAATAGTTAGTTTTGTACACTTAATTAAAAACGTGTCTTATGCCTTTCTCCATCGTAATTCCCCTATATAACCGTCCCGAAGAAATAGACGAGCTGCTTGCCAGCCTCTGCAATCAGACCTGCAAGGAGTTTGAAGTAATTATCGTGGAGGATGGATCTACACGCAAAAGCGATGTTGTTGCGGAGAAATATCGTGACCAGCTTGACATCACCTATTTCGATAAAGCCAATTCCGGTCCCGGCCTCTCCAGAAATGCAGGAGCCGCCAGGGCAAAATACGATTACCTCATTTTTTTCGATTCCGATTGCATCATCCCTTCCCATTACGTGGAAACGGTCTCACGCTCGCTTAGCGAAAACTTTGTGGATGCTTACGGAGGGCCCGATGCAGCTCTACCATCCTTTACCACGGTACAAAAAGCAATTAACTACACCATGACTTCTTTTTTTACCACAGGGGGCATCAGGGGAAAGGTACAATCGATGGACAAGTTCCACCCACGCAGTTTCAACCTTGGCGTCTCCAGGGATGCATTCAACACCGTTGGGGGCTATGGTGCCATGCGCTTTGGCGAAGACATCGATTTCAGTCTCCGGCTGCTGAAAGCAGGTTTTCGGACGGCGCTTATTTCCGATGCATACGTATATCACAAAAGGAGATCTACCTTCAAGCAGTTTTTCAAGCAGGTACACAACTCAGGCATTGCCCGCATCAACCTGCATCTGGCCCATCCGGGATCGCTGAAGATGGTACACACGCTACCTGCTCTTTTCGTGGCATTCATGACCACTATGTTCCTTCTTTCTCCGCTACGTCCCGCCATCCTGATTATCCCCGCCATATACAGCCTCACCATCTTTGCAGACTCACTGAGATTGCACAAATCACCCAAAGTGGCATGCTACAGCATAGTGGCTGCCTGGATACAAATGTTGGGATATGGGACCGGCTTCCTGTCAGCGTCATGGCATCGTCTCATCCGTAAGCAGGGCGAATTTCGGGCGTTCGACAAAAAATTTTACGATTAAATCTTCTCTCCATAAGCCAGGTCGCCCGCATCTCCGATGCCAGGCACGATATAGGCCGATTCATTTAATCCCGGGTCGATTGCTGCTGCCCAGATTGTGGTTTTTTCAGCGGGAAAGTTTGTCATGCAGTAGTCAATAGCCTGTCTGCTTGCAATGATGGTGGCAATATGGATGTGCGAGGGAGTTCCCTTCGTGAGCAGCGCCCTGTATGTCAGCTCCATGCTGCTGCCGGTAGCGAGCATCGGATCTGCTATGATCAGCGTCTTTCCATCAATGGAGGGCGAAGCAATATATTCTATGTGGATATCGAAAGATTGATGTCCGGTTTCTTTGTATTTCCTGTATGCGGAGACAAAAGCGTTCTCCGCTCCGTCGAAGTAGTTGAGTATCCCGTGATGGAAAGGAAGCCCAGCACGGAGTATGGTGGCAATGACAATATCCTCGTCAGGTACATTCACTTCCGTCACATCGAGCGGAGTTGTTATTTCCAGGCTTCTGTATTTTAGCTCTTTGCTGATTTCATATGCCATGATCTCCCCGATTCGTTCAATATTTCTGCGAAAACGAAGCCGGTCACCCTGAATGTTGATGTCTCTTATTTCACGGATAAAAGAACTAAGCAGCGAATTATTTTCCGAAAAATTATATACTTTCATTCAATATTATTCAATCATTTTCCGGAAAGCAAAGGTACTATTTTTCCCCTTTTGTCTGAACATTTCCGCCGGTTTTTTGTTGAAAGAAAGGTTTTTTGCGGAAAACGCACTTAATTAAAGAAATTTTTCTTTAATTCCTTTTCAGTTTGAAGGAATTTGTTTATTTTTGTACGACTGTTTTAGGACTTATCACAAAGCGAGTTTTATACAATCATAATAATAAACCCAAAATTTAGTAAGATGGCAAATTTAGATTTAAGCAAGTATGGCATTGTGGGCGATTTCGAAATCGTGCACAATCCTTCCTACGAGACTCTTTTCCAGGACGAAATGAATCCTGCCAACGAGGGATTCGAGAGGGCCAAATTAACCAAAACCGGCGCTACAGCAGTCTACACCGGAAAGTTTACCGGCCGTTCGCCCAAAGACAAGTACTTTGTGAAAGATGACGTCACCAAAGATACACTTTGGTGGGACGGGACCATCAATCGTCCCTGCTCCAAAGAAGCGTTCGACTACTGCAAAGGACGTGTTACCGAGCAGCTTTCCAAGTCAAATAAATTATACGTGGTGGATACCTTCTGCGGCACCAACGAAGATACCCGCATGAAAGTTCGCTTCATCATGGAAGTAGCATGGCAGGCACATTTTGTGACCAACATGTTTATCCGTCCCTCACACTATGAATTGACCCATTATGGTGAACCCGATTTCGTATGCTTAAACGGTTCTAAAACGACCAACGATAAGTGGCAGGAATTTGGCTTAAACTCCGAGAACTTCACCCTGTTCAACCTGACCGAGAAAATGCAGGTGATTGGTGGTACATGGTACGGCGGTGAAATGAAAAAAGGTATCTTCTCGCTGATGAACTACTATCTGCCGCTGCGCGGAATAGCTTCCATGCACTGCTCTGCCAACGTGGGTAAAGAGGGTGACGTGGCCATCTTCTTCGGCTTGTCCGGTACCGGCAAGACCACGCTCTCTGCCGATCCGAAACGCTTCCTGATTGGTGACGACGAACACGGCTGGGACGACAACGGCGTCTTCAACTATGAAGGCGGATGCTATGCAAAAGTGATCAACCTTTCGGAAGAAAACGAACCGGACATCTGGAGAGCTATCCGTCGCGATGCATTGCTGGAAAACGTGACCGTGGATGACGAAGGAAACATTGACTACAGCGATGGTTCCACCACCGAAAATACCCGTGTATCCTATCCTATCCACCACATCAGCAAGATCGTGCTTCCTTCACGCGCAGGACATGCCAAAAAGATCATCTATCTTTCTGCCGATGCTTTCGGTGTATTGCCTCCCGTTTCTATTCTGGACTCAAACCAGGCACAGTATCACTTCCTCTGCGGATTTACCTCCAAACTGGCAGGCACCGAACGAGGAATCACTGAACCACAGCCATCTTTCTCTCCCGCTTTCGGTGAAGCATTCCTGACTGTGCACCCCACCATTTATGCACAACGTCTGGCTGAGAAAATGGAACAACACGATGCAAAGGCATACCTGGTAAATACAGGATGGAACGGAACCGGAAAACGTATTTCCCTGAAAGATACCCGTGCCATCATCGATGCCATCATCGACGGATCAATCGAAAAAGCCGAAACATTCCATGTTCCTGTCATGAACCTCACTGCTCCTGTGAAGCTGAACGGCGTTTCAGACATTCTGGATCCCCGAAGCACCTATGCCGATAAGAGCGAGTGGGAAGCCAAAGCCAAAAAGCTGGCAGGCATGTATATCGAAAATTTCAAACAATATTGCGATAACGACGCAGCTATTGCGCTGATCCCCTCTGGACCGCAGTTAGACTAAGCAGATATTTCGATATTCAACAAGCAAAAAGGCCGTCTCATAATATAACATGAGATGGCCTTTTTTGTCTTACTTTTTAAACCTGGAATCGACTTCTTCTGCTTTTCGAAAGAAGCCGCCAATAACTACGCAAGTTTTCAATCTGTTCAAGGCTATTATTCACTCATATCTACTTTATGTAAATATAAGGGGGTAATAAGCCAGTAATTAGGGAATACCAGTCCGGGTATAGCCAATGTCTATCGAAAAGCACCCTGTCCCGCGTAAGGGATCACTCCAGAACCAGCAGCTCCACCTTTCGGAAATCGATGGGGTGACTCTCGCTCTGCAGGGAAATGGTTCCCTTGTGCAGCATTTTGTCACCCTTATTCACATCAATGAGCCGGGCAAAGGAAGCGTCACGCTCGTCAAGCTGCGGCTGGTTGTATTGTAACACGGTATCGCCGTTCACCACATGATATAGCACCTCATTTCCCCTTACCTCCAGTTCGGCGGTGACCCACTCATCCCCAAAGAAGAAACCAGAAGAGGAGTTGATGCAGTGGTCCAGGATCAGTTCGCCATTCATCACAATGTTGGTGCCGGGGGTACAGACGTTCATGTTGGTTCGTTCCACCAGCGAGTCGCTGCCCAGCAACTGTACCTCTACCGAGGTGGGAAAATCCTGATCGAGCGTCATCGTCTCGGGACGCTGTCCGTGAACCATGATACCGGAATTGCGGTAGGCCCATCCCGCTCCTCCGGGACACTGATCTCCCACAAAGCGATACTCCACCCGCAGCTTGTAATGCGACAGTTCATCCTGATAAAAGAGGTGCCCGAAACGTCCATCAAATTGATCATATTGATCATAGCGGACCTTGAGCAATCCATCTTCCACCCTGAAGGTATTACCGAAGTTGTCACCTGCTTCATAGCCGGTGATTTTGGGTGTCCAGCCTGTCAGGTCTTTACCGTTAAACAGCTGGATCCACTTATTCTCAGCGTTCTTTTGCCGACATGAGCTCATCATCAGCAGGATCACGACACTGCCCATCATAAAAAGACTTTTCTTCATCGTTTAAATTTTAACTGTTCTTCATTGTTTATAGGAGTCTGGACAAAGATACAAAACAATTCCATCAAAAAAACCCTCCTTCATGATGAAGCAGGGTTTCATAAATCGTTTCACACAACAAGGTCAACCTTTCCGCAAAGCATTCTCTATCGCCTCTTTAGAAAGTTTCTTCGTGCAGAAGAACCAGTCGTAACAATGCATATCTTCCTCTTTGGCTTCCATGCGCTCCTTGGCTACGCCGCAGGAGCCGGCAGTGGGAACGATCACCTCGTCACCCGGACGCCAGTCGGCCGGCAGAGCGACACCAAATTCATCGGCTGTCTGCAGGCCAATCAGGATGCGCTTCAATTCGTCGAAATTACGCCCCAGGGATAGGGGGTAATAGATGATGGTGCGGATGATGTTCTTCGGATCTATGAAGAAGACCGCCCTTACTGCCTGGGTGGAGTTCTCGTTGGGTTGGATCATGCCATACTTCCTGGCTACCTCCATGGTGATGTCCTCGATCAGGGGGAAGGTCACCTCCACATCCTTCATCCCCTTGTACTCGATCTTCTCCTTGATGGTACGCAGCCAGGCGATGTGGCTGTAGAGACCATCCACGGAGAGACCTACCAGCTGGCAATTGAGTGCTTCAAACTGATCCTGCATGCTGGCGAAGGTCATGAACTCAGAGGTACATACCGGCGTAAAGTCGGCCGGGTGGCTAAAGAGAATCTTCCATTTTCCTTCAAACCCGTCGGGAAAGTTAATGATACCTTGTGTTGTCTTTGCGGTGAAAGAAGGAGCCTTGTCACCGATTCTCGGCATTGCCGGGGTGTTGTTTTCCTGATTTGTTTCCATAGTTCTTTTTTTTAGTGATTTTTGATATGAATTATAGCCCCTATCGATTGATGCAGTCGATAGCTATTCTTTCAGGATTGCGTTTTCATATACAATTTTTCCACATTTTCAAAATGCTATTTTTCCTTCGCGTAAGGCCATGCGGCGCCCCCTCCGCCTTCACGTTGACACATCCATTGGCCTGCAAGATGAGTGCAGCTTCACCATAGCGAGATTATGCACTAAATCATCATTCCCTGTTAATGACTGCATACATGACTCTCATCATGTGCATGCGATTGGCAGCTTGCTCCACCATCTTTGAGGTTACCTGCAAGGTATTCGTTCACGAGCTCGTCCACATCTCCTTTGCAATTTCTGATGACCTCTATGTTACAGGATGAAAGTTTGTTGATCGCTCCCTCTCCGATACCTCCGGCCAGCATTATTCTCACATCCATTTGAGACAGATTAAGGGCAATATCAGACTTGCATCCGCAACCTGCAGGTGAACGGAGTATTTGCTTATCAACGATGTCATCCTTTTCAGAAACAGTGTAAATCGTGTAAAATTCACAGTGTCCAAAATGAGCATCAATCTGGTTGTTTTCTTTTGTTGGTACTGCTATTTTCATATGTTTAAAAATATTATTTTAAAAGGTATCGCATGGAACTCTCTTTTAATCGTGTCCTTGTGAGTGAACAGTTATCATGCTCGTTTTGCACGAAGATTTTTATCATTTCATATTCAGGTGATATACATTATTTAGCCCCTCATTGCTACCTGGAAAGTTTACTATATTTCGATCCCGGCTGTTTTATTTAGCTCCAGAAATGCAGGCAACCCTCCCAAATGATCAGCATGCCCGAGAGAAATAAACACAAAATCAACCGCTTTGATATCAATCCCCATTTTTTCAGCATTACGGATAAGCCGATCAGATGCACCCGTCTCGAGCAGGCATTTGAAAAAAGCTGCTGCCAGATAGACCGACAAACCGTGTTCGTTCTCAAGCGATCTGTCCGCTCCACGATTATCGGACAACACCACTACTTTCACTTATCATTCGCATTTATCGGTATTAACTCGTCATTACCAAAACTTTTGCAATCTTTGCATCTTACATGATTTTCAGGACTATCTATTAATTTATAGCAACGCCTGCAACGAAACCACTCTTTGTCGAACTGTACACTGCCGCCTTCAATATTGATCATCTTTCCTTCTACCAGTGCCATTGCAATTGTTTTACGGGCTTGTTCATAGATGCGCGTCAGGGTAGGCCGCGATATGTTCATCCGTTCCGCTGCCTGCTCCTGAAGCAATCCTTCATAATCCAGTAATCTGACTGCTTCGTATTCATCAAATAACAAAGTGACCGCACTCAGCATTCTACGTGGAATGCCAAAAGGCTTGAATCCCTGCATCAGGGGGGGATTGGATATTTTTCGGTTTTGCTTTGGACGGGACATAATTTCAATTCACAGCTAGAAAGTTGATTTTGTTACTTTAAATTCCAAAGATATGGAATAATTATAAACTTATGTTCATTGAATCATTTCTTTTCACAGATCGGTAAAACTTTAAAAAAACATCGTAGAGTATTAATTTCATTACATCGATACCCGGTATTACCTTAAATAATAACGAAAGCAAGATGAGGGTAAAACCTAACGGCGTTACCCTCCCCCTAACTACCAATCGTTTCCGAAACGACCTTGACCATTACCGCATCTCCCCATTCTTCTAGCTGCACCTTGGTTACGTCCCATGCGGCGGCCAAACACATGTTGCATTTCGTTGTCTGACAGATTTTCGGCACTGTTAAATTTTCTATTTACTCTTCTTGCACCCAAATCGGTACATCGGCCAACACGGCGGCCTGTCATCGGACCTTCACCGTTTGGACCTTTTCGATTAAATCCTGACATCTTAACCTCCTTTTTTAAATTTGTAAAACATAATTATATCGGCAACTCTCTTGCCGCACTCTTGGAATCCATACTGTTACCAGTTGAAATAATCGCAATTCCCATGTCTGCTTCATTGGGCTTATAGGCCCTATGATAGAATATTCATTATATTCAGAAAAAACATTCTGATGCAAAGATATAAAATATTTTGAACTTATGTTCATAATAGTCATGCTTACTATTAAACCCATGAGATTTGTGCGTCGAGCTTGCTTAAAGCAATAAAAAAAGCCGTAATCGATGAGTGAATCATCAATTACAGCTTTTCAGAAGTAGCACGGCCGGGAATCGAACCCGAATCTAAAGTTTAGGAAACTTCTATTCTATCCATTGAACTACCGCGCCGGAATGGATGCAAAAGTAACACATTTTCAGTTATCCACAAAAGAAAAAACTGCTTGTCTATCATCGAAACAAACATTTTCTTTGTTGAAATGTTTATTCTTTAAACAAATATGGAGATCAAACAACAATGAACAAAATAGTTATTCTGTACGGATCATCCGGCGGGAATGCAGCTTCTGTTGCCAGGCAGGTACAGGATCTTTTCGACGGGAACGCAGATATATTCAACGTGATGGACATCACACTCGAGGAAGTAAAAGATTATTCCTACTACGTAATCGGCACATCCACAACAGGTATAGGCGACTTGCAGGACGACTGGGAGGGTTTTCTTCCTTCGTTTGCCAGAATGGATTTTAGCGGGAAAAAAGTGGCGATTTTTGCACTGGGAGATAGTGCATCATACTCAACCAGCTTTGCCGAATCGATGAAAGTGGTGTACGATGAAATGCATGACAAAGTACAGATTGTGGGACAAGTACCTGACGAAGGATACACATACGACGACTCTACCGCGGTAAGCAACGGCATGTGGGTGGGGCTACCCATTGACGAAGATAATGAATATGATCTAACCCAGGAACGTTTGGCAAAATGGGTGGAAATGCTCAAAAAGGAATTTGTGTAGAAATAGATTGCTTTCCTGTTTTTTAGCAAAAGACTGAACATCTTTTTCACAGATCAAAAGAACCGCCGGGGTCCCCGGCGGTTCTTTTCTGATTTTCTTTTTCTTATAGACTAGTAACGGTTATTTATTCCTAATCCAGTTCTTTTATTTTCACATTCTGAAACCAAACTTCGTCACCATGGTCCTGTAACAAAATCAGACCTTCTTCGGCATTGCCGAAATTGGGCCAGTTTTTGTACTTGCTGGTTTGCACCAACTTGTTCCAGGCATCGCTGTTCCGATCATATTCCACAATTTTCACACCGTTGAGCCAATGTTCCACATGGTTTCCTTCCACTACCACCATCGCAGTATTGAAAAAACCCTTGCGGAAAGGTTTGTCTTGCGGAGCCGGAATCAGGTCGTAGAGTGACCCCAACGTTCTATTGCCATTGGTCCCCATCTTGGCA
>ENA-UOOE01000039-UOOE01000039.1-fermentation-metagenome-genome-assembly--contig:-NODE-39-length-138791-cov-6.799908_pt1 | contig 138791 bp, 147 predicted proteins | sample MGYA00245776_ERZ724021 | MGnify/ENA primary metagenome ERZ724021 (study PRJEB28704, sample SAMN03018321) | fermentation metagenome | biome: anthropogenic terrestrial biome; feature: soil... | reverse complement strand
AGGTCCGGCACCAGCAGCCGGCTGATGATGGCCATCTTCTTTCTCCTCTCGGTGTCGGTGATGATGGCGACCGGCGACACGTCGGCCGAGGAGCCGGCGGTGGTGGGAACACAGATCAGCGGAGGTCCCGGCACCCGCACCTTGTCGACGCCCTCGAAGCTGACGATGTCCCGGCCGCCGGTGGCGACGATCCCGATGCCCTTGGCGCAGTCCATGGGGCTGCCGCCGCCCACCGCCACTATGAGATCGCAGTCGTCGTCGAGGTAGCGGCGGGCGCCCCGCATCACGTCATCGGTCCTCGGATTCGCGGCCACGTCATCGAGGAGAGAGGTCTGCAGTCCGCTCTGCTCCAGCGACCCCATCACTTTCTCGGTCCAGCCTGCCTGCCGAACTCCGGCGTCGCTCACGACGAGCACTTGACGTCGTGAGAGATTGTAAGCATGCTGCCCCACCAGCTCGATGGAGCCACTACCGAAGATCACCTCAGGGGAAGCGAACTTCCTGATGGGCAAACGCTCGTATGACAGAACTGGCACCCCCGGCCGCGGGACATGTACGATTACAGAATTGAAAAATGTTCCGGCCGGGGAGGCCTCACGCCATGTATTTGAGGCGCAGGTTCACCCCGCCGGTGTTGGTGCTCAGCCTGGTCTCGAGGTTCGAATCGCTGGCATAGTTGTCCGACCTCAGGTCCCCGTCGGTGCCGTTGAAGCCCGTGCGATCCTGCACCGAGATGCCCCCCAGCGTGGCCGTCGACGTCACCCTGGCCGAGGTGTTCCCCTCCAGGTTCATGGTGAGGTCGATGCCGCCGGTGGTGGCCTCCCCGGTGAAGGTGACGTTCGATCCCAGGCCCTCGGTCTGCGTCACCGTGGCGCGCACCCCTCCGGTGGTGGTCGCTAGCGCCACCGAGGCGTTGTCCCCGGCCACAACGTTGTTCCACGTGAGGTCGACCCCGCCGGTCGTCGCGCGCATGCTCAGCGGGCCGTTCAGCGTCACGTTGTCGGCCATGGTCGCGCGGAGGCCGCCGGTGTCCACCGAAAGATCCATCGCCGTCAGCTCCACGCCGGAGGCCTTCACGTCAAGCCCGCCCACTCCGTTCGAGATGGTCAGCGCGGTACGTAGCTGGTTGGAGACTAGGAGCGTGCAGGTGATGTCGCTGCTGAAGAACGGTATGATGGAACCGCCCAGAGTTACGTTGGCGTCGACGATGAGCGTATCATCCACGGTGCGATCGTTCCAGCTGACATTGACCGGCTCCTGGGAGCCGAGCAGCCCGGAGCGGTGGTGCCCCGTTACGTCAAGCGAAACCCCGACATTGGCATCATCAACGAACCTCACCGTAACATTGCCCACGTCGATGTTCAGGTTCAGGGTCAGCGCCTCCACCCCCGTCCCGATGGCCGCCTCCCTGTGCTCTTCCACCGGCGCGCTGCGGAACGGGATGAGCAGCAGCGCTGCCACGACGATGATCACGATGAGGATGACGATCAACGCCAGGATCACGCCTATGATCCCTCGGCGGTCATCGCGGAGACGCTTCATGATGAAATAACGGCATTCCCGTCGTTATAAAATGTATGGAAAAACGGATTCGAACGCGTCGACCGAAGATTTGAAGGAAAAAGGATCTTGTCGGCAATGCGCCGGAAGGATTTTCCAGGCCGCCCCCGAGCAGTCCTTGCTGCCTCAGGGGTGTGAACTGAGTGGGGCGGCCTGATGGTTAGAGGTTCGCTTTACCAGACCCTCGACCTGACGGACTTGTTCCGGTTCAGGATTAGCATCGTGATGCCGAAGTAGAACAGGAACGCCGCAACGAAGGCAGGCAGAGCGGTGATGTCCGCGAACCTGTCGTAGGCGATCCACATGGTGCCGATGACGGCGATCATGCTTCCCCAGAACAGGCTGTACACGGAGTCATTGCCCCAGCGGCCGGAGGTCCTGGCGCCACGGAGGTAGGAGAACGCGCCGAGGGCCATGCCGTAGATGCCGATCTCGAGCATGATGACTGGTATCATGAGGTATATGCTCTCGCTGACCACGTAGAACGCGATCAGCAGTGCGAAGCCGACCGCTATGGTGATGACACCAACGGTCTGGCCGTCTATGTTCCTAAGGTCGAATGTCTTCCCATCCTGAGACATGCTTGACGAATCGTCATCTAATTATATAAACATTGTCAGCCCCCTGTCTGACACTTGGAGCATTTGCGTCAGACCTCCACCCTTCCCGACAGCGTTCCGTTTGGTTCTGGATGAGCCGCCGCGGCCGTTCTGGAACGCGCGGCGGTATGACGCCGTCCTCGGCGCCTGCTCCGGCATGATTATCCCCTATGGCTTGCAATGAACGCGGCGATGCTCACCGTTCTGGTCCTGGCGCTCCTCCTGTTTGCGGTCCCGATGCCCAGCACCGAGATCGCTGAGAAGCTGCTCGCTCCCGGCGAGTCGATAACCTTCGACATCGACAGCGGTTCCGGATTGTACTTGGCATACACCGTGACGGCCGACGCTCCTATCGATGTCCTGCTCACTCATGACGGCGAGACCGTTCTGGAGGACCACTCCTCGCTCTCCGTCCGCCGATCGGTCTTCCTGCCGAATGGGTCGTATGTCCTCACCATCGCCAGCAACTGGTCGTCAGGAGCTAAGGTGGACTACCGCATCTATCTGGACCACGAGGTGCTGGGCGGACTGACGGCCAAGAACGTGCTGGTGTTGAGCATCGCCGCCGCCATAGGCGTAGCCGCGGCGGTCCGTCTGGCACGCAGGAAATGAGAACCTTTATTATTGGGGCGCTCCCAAGATAGTACGGGGTGTACTGGGACGCTTAGAACGATCCTTCCTGTGATAGCAACGGCTCTTCTCATCTCGATCGTCCTGTTCACCCCCGCCTCCGCCGATTCGGGGGAGGTGCTCGTCCCCTCCGGAGGATCGCACTCCTGGAAGATCGTGCTGGACCGCGAGACCCGGTTCTCATACGACGTCGAGGACGAGACCGGCGGACGGATCGACCTGTTCCTCATGACCGCTGCCGAGCATCAGCGCTTCGAGGAAGGAGAGCCGTTCACCTACATCGCCGACGGCTCCTTCACCTCCGTTCCGGGGGCATCGGTGGAGCTGGTGCTGCGGCCCGGGACCTATTATCTGGTGGCGGTCTCCCCGGCCGGCGCGGAAGGTTCGATCGTCCGAGAGTCGTTGCTGTCGTTCAACATCAGCGTGGAGACGAGCTCGGCGTCCGACGGCCTGAGGGCCATCATGGCCTTCGGGGTGGTGGCCGTGCTGTGCCTGGTGATCGTGATAGCGTTCGACACGCTGTCCCGGCGGCGGAAGGAGGCGGCTAGGGGGGAGGAGAAGCGCCGCTGAAGGCACTTTCGGAATGCCCCTGTCCCCGTTCTTATACCCGGACGCGCCGTCAGGCGCCGAGAAGGGATGAAGTGGAAGAGCCATGTGGCCATAGCCAAGGCCATCTCTGCCGAGATGGGCCTGCCGGACGAGCTGGAGAGGGCGCTGTGCAATGGATCGGTGGAGCCGGACCGGAGGCCGGACGCCGCTTTCCGTGAGCAGGGCAGCAGACTCCGCGTCGTGCGGGCGCCCCATCACACCCCGCCCACGGGAACGATCATGGCGTACATGTGGCGGGCCCGTCAGGCCTACCTCATCGGCAACGACTACTGGGCCCTGAAGAACCTGGGGAGGGGGCTGCACTACATCCAGGACAAGAGCGTCTCGCCGGGGCGGAACTTTCGCCGCCACGACGCCCGGGAGGAGGAAGTGGCGGACCTGTGCCCTATGAGGCATGCGGTGCTGGATGGCATCGATGCAGCCGTGTGCTCGCCGCGCTTCGTTCGCCGCTGCGTCACCGACGTTCGTCCGCTCAAGAATCCCGATGAGATCATGCACCAGGCGACGCTGTTCTCGGCGGCCATCTCCGCCTCGGTCCTGGGCCCGCCGGAAGCGGAGGACGAATTCCTCGATAAGTACAGAGTGGCCGTCAATGCGTATCGCTTCAGGCCGGCGATCGGCGGCGCGGTGGCCGCCGGTTCGCTCACCGCCGCCTATCTTGGCGTTCATCCCGCCGTGGCCGTTGCCGGCCTGGCCTCCGCCGCTGCGGTGATCGTCGCTCCATCGTACCGGCGCCTGTGCACCGAGGCGGAGTGGTTCGGCCTGGACGCTCACAAGCGGTAGGGGCGGCCTTCCTCGGGGACGATGACCTCGATGCCGTCGTCCTCCAGGCATGAGAAGAGCTCCGGCGCCTCGGTATGTATGGGCATGACCGCACGCGGACGTATGTCCCTAACAAGCTGCAGCACCCCGGAGGCGGAGATGTGGCCCGATGCGTGGTACCCTTCCACTTTCCTGGGGACCTCCCTCCCGGCGACCGTCTCCATCCGGAACCCGACCGGCCTCATGCCGAGGCGATGAAGCCAGTTGGACAGCCGCCTGAAGTCGATCTCCTGCTCCTCGCTGTACGCCTCCGATGACGAGTAGATGAAGGTGCCGCCGTCCGTCCGGATGTCCAGCATGCGCCCCAGGTCCCAGAAGGAGAAGCTGAGGATGAACGATGAAGGCGAGTCGGCGATCTCCTTCGCATCTACCATGCGGCGAGAGTGCAGCTCCCTCACCTCTTCCTGGTACCGGTCCTCGCGCGTTCTGAGATCATCGTATATGCGAAGGCCGTCCAGGCGGTCCACGCCGTCGGCCCGGCGCATCGACTCCAGCAGGTGCGCGTCCTTCATCAGGATGACTAGCTCCCGCCCGGTCGCCGAGGCGATGCGGCGGAAGATCTCCAGCCGCTCCACGTTGCGCGCGCCGAAGTCAGCGACCACCAGGCCGCGCTCGTCGCTCACTGCCCGCAGGCAGTTCTCCTCCACGATCTCCTCCGATTCCTGGCGCTCCTCCCTCGACGCCCTGGTCCCCTCGACGATGAGCAGCCGAGGGTCGAGCCCCCTGGCCTGCTCGGCGAACCTTTCCGTCTCTCCTCCATTACGGCCGTGCGCACGGAGGTCTCCGGAGTATACGACCCATCCTGCCTTGGTGTTCACGGCGTAGGCGGCAGCGCCATATATGGAGTGGTCCACCGGGAAGCACCTTACCTCGATCCCGGTCTCATCGATCCGTCCGATCGCCCCGGCCTCATAATTGGCGGCGCGGGCCTCGCGCCTGCTGGAAGGCGTTGACGCGTACAGCTTGCGAAGCCCGTCGGGGCAGTCGCCGGGCAGCAGCAGGCCCCGTCCGACGTACCTCTTGCCGGACGATATGCACCGCGGCTCTCCCCTGCTCCTCATTCTCTCGGACGAATAAGGGCAGTCATACTGCACGTCGCCCTTGTTGCAGTCGCGGAGCGATTTGATGATGGCCGCCGACATGGGGGTGCATGCGAACGGTATGTTCATATCCAGGAGGGAGGCGTGGCCCACATGGTCTATGTGGGCGTGGGATATGAGCACCGCGTCGACCGCCACCCGTCTGGCCACGGAGCGGTCCACGTCCTCGGGGAAGATATCGTGGCGATAGCATGTCAGCGGAGGAACGATCCCCATGGCCAGCAGGTCATGGATCCCCCGGTTGGAGCGCGGCCTGAGGAACTCCTCATAGTACCGTCCGATCTTCGAATAGCTCATCCCGAAGTCGAAGAACAAACCTCGCCCGGCGCGCCCGTCGTCGAAGGATAGGTGGACCTTGTTGCCTCCGATGCACCCTGCGCCGTCAAAGACGGTCACTTCCGCCATATGATCCCCGCCGGGGCATGGCGCGGCGTTCAGATAATGCTTGGCCCGCTAGGCCGCCTATAATCGTTCGCCCGCTGCCATGGCATCGTTGAGCGTGCGCATCATCTCCCCTATGCCGCCCACCCCGGCCAGCGGCGCCCGGACCCGCTTGCCCGGAAAGACCTCCTCGATCAGCAGGATGAAGCGCCTCCCTCCCAGCGCGATGACGGCGTCGTAGTCGTCCAGCTTCCTGCGGCGGGCATGAGCGTTCAGCTGCCCGGCCGTCAGCGGCTGGGTCTCCGGCCGGTACAGGCATCGATCATGGGGCCGGCGGATGACCTCCTCGGGCCACATGAACCCGTGGCAGGGGTCCAGGATGCACCACGAGCCATGGTAGAATCGCTCGGCATAGTCCTGGCACTTGCGCGAGAACCCTCCCGTATACGCGCGGCCGGCGCGGACCGGGAAGTCCGGGGAGGAGTCCCAGGCCCGCCTCTCGGACGGCGTGGCCACGCACAGCGTCCGCGGGCCTATGGGGCGCATGTACTCGAACGCGTCCCGCTCGCCCGGCGCGCCATCGGAAGGAACGAAGGAAGGTATGGACGTCACGCCGAGTCACGTGGCCTCCACGTATATAACTTGGTCGAGCGGCCCTCCGAACGTCGAGGTGAAGATGGTGCGGGCGGCTCGTCCGGCTGCCATCCACGTCGTGCGGCGCATGTCCGGCCAATTAGCTTTATCAATCCACCGACCAATATTCGGTCCGATCAAAATGGTCGCACTTGTCAAGGACTACATGATAAGGAAGCGAGAGATCGTTTCCCCCGACGACTCGGTACAGAGCGCCATCGAACTGATGGTCGACCACGACCAGGGCAGCGTCATAGTTGTCAGCCCCGATGACAAGGTGATCGGCATATTCACCGAGCGCGACGTGTTGCGCCGTTATCTTACCAGCCAGGACAAGTTCCTCCACTTGAAGGTGTCGGAAGTGATGAGCTCGCCGGTGACGACGGTCAGCGTGGACACGACGGTCGCCGAGGCCTTGGCCCTGATGAACCAGAAGAACGTGAGGCGGCTTCCGGTGGTCGACGGCGACGGCCGCATGATCGGGTTCGTCTCCTGGATGGAGATGTTCAAGAACCTGCCGATCGATTGAGCCAGCGCTCAGGGGCCGCGCCCCATCTCTCTCTTTTACACGCTCCCGCCCCGTGGCCGGCGCATTCAGGCAATCTTTTTTTACGTCTAACGATACATATGCAATCCAACAGCGGGCCGGAAGGCCGCGCGGAGTTGAGAACATGGCAAAGAAAGGATTCATGACCGATATCGAGAAGGACACCGTGAACAACACCGACTTCCGCAGGGTCCTCTATACCAGCAAGTTCAGCCAGCTGGTGCTGATGAGCCTGAGGCCGGGCGAAGAGATCGGGGCGGAGGTCCACGACGACGTCGACCAGTTCTTCCGGTTCGAAGAGGGCGAGGGTAAGGTGATCATCGACGATACCACTTATCAGGTGAAGGACGGCAGCGCCGTGGTGGTGCCGCGGGGCGCCAGGCACAACGTGGTCAACACCTCCAAGAACGCCGACCTCAAGCTGTACACCATCTACTCGCCGCCCGAACACCAGGACAAGGTGGTCCGCAAGACCAAGGCGGACACCGAGGGCGACACCGAGCACTTCGACGGCAAGACCACCGAGTGAGCGGAACGACCGCGGGGCCCCGGCCCCGCGGCTTTACATTTTTAAAAAAGTTGGTCTGTAAGGGGTTTCAATCGTCCAGGGTGGACAGGTCGCCGAGCGGCTGGCCGAGCTCCTTGGCCTTGAGGACGCGGCGCATGATCTTGCCTGACCGTGTCTTAGGCAGCGTTTCCACGAACTCGATCTCCCTGGGATAGGCGTAGTAGGCCAGCCGGGTCTTGACGAACTTGGTGATGTCCTCCTTCAGCTCGTCAGAGGGCTTGTTCCCCGGACGGAGGGTGATGAAGGCCTTCACGATCTCGCCCCTCAGCTCGTCTGGCTTACCGATGACGCCGGCCTCCGCCACTGCGGAGTGCTCGATGAGCGCCGACTCCACCTCGAAGGGTCCGAGCCTCTCTCCCGAGGTCTTGATGACATCGTCGGCACGGCCCAGGAACCAGAAGTACCCGTCCTCGTCGCGGTAGGCCTGGTCGCCCGCTATGTACCAGCCAGGTATGCGGAAGTACTCCTTGAAGCGCGGGGTGTTGCGCCATATGCCCAGCATCATGGACGGCCAGCCCGGCCTGAGCGCAAGGAATCCCTCGGTGCGGGGAGGGACCTCGTTGCCCTCCTCGTCCACCACGCCGGCGATGACCCCCGGGATGGGCTTTCCCATCGAGCCGGGCCGGATGGTCATGGCCGGGTAGTTGCAGATGAGATGTGCCCCGGTCTCGGTCTGCCACCAGGTGTCGTGGATGCGCCGGTCCATGGTGCGCATGGCCCAGCGGACCACCTCGGCGTTCAAGGGCTCTCCGACCGAGCATATGTGGCGGACCTTCTCGAGGTCGTGCTCCTTGACCAGGTCGTCGCCGGCCCGCATGAGCATGCGCAGCGCGGTCGGTGCGGTGTACCACACGGTGACGCCGTACTTCTCCAGGATGCTGTACCACATCCCGGCGTCGAACCGCCCCTCGTACGACACGATCGACGTGCCGAGGTACCACGGCCCGAATATGCCGTACGACGTTCCGGTGACCCAGCCCGGGTCGGCGGTGCACCAGTAGGTGTCGTCGTCCCGGAGGTCCAGCACCCATCGGGAGGTGATGAGCTGCTGCACCATGGCGCGGTGCCCGAGCAACACTCCCTTGGGCTTGCCGGTCGAGCCCGACGTGTAGTGGATGATGTACGGGTCATTGGGCGTCACGTTGACCGCCTGGAACTTGGGATTCCCGGACGCCAACACCTCCTCGAGCGCGACGCAGTTCTCCCCCAGCTCCCCGGTCCCGCCGACGATGATGACCTTCCTGAGGTCGGCCAGGTCATCCAGTATGGGCAGTATGCGCTCATACAGATAGGGGGATGTGATGATGATGTTGGTGCCCGAATCGAGAGCGCGGTCCTTGACCGCCTCAGGCCCCAAGGCCGAGAACAGCGGGCCTGCGATGCCCCCCATCTTGACGATGCCCAGCATCGCCATGTACAATTCGGACGTCCGGTCCAGGTACACGAAGATGCGGTCGCCCTTCTTGGCCCCCATCTCGATCAGGCCGCTGGCGAATCGGCTGGTTATGGCCGACATCTCCCCGAAGGTGTACTTCTGCACATCTCCAGCAGCGGTTATCGAGTACAGAGCGATCTTGTTCTTTCTCCAGTTAAGGGCGTGCCGGTCTATCGCCTCGTAGGCGGCGTTGTAGACCGAACCCTTGGACCAGTCGAACTCCTTGTCCACGGACGCCCAGGTGAACTCCTTGCAGGCGACCTCATAGTCCTGGAGATTACCGGCTTCTCTTGGCGGTATGTAGCCCTCCATGCCATACGCTCCCGATTCTACTGTTGGGATGAATCATAGGTCGATATAAATGTTTATCGAAGTCCAACTACGACGATTGCAGATGAGTTACGAATTATCAAGATAAAGATGCGATATGTGCCGGGAACACAGCCTCGAAAGGTATAAAAATCACGACGATGGCCGAGATACTCGGCCGTAGCCGGCGGCCGAGGCGATGATGGACGATAAGCCTCCGCGTCCGCCCGCCGGCCGCCGGAACGATACGTTCCGGGCGATCCCCGACAGGGATTTATCCCTAGAGGGGCTGTCAGTGACATGATCCCCATGACCTTCGCCCAGAGGGTCCTGTCCCGGGCGAGCGGCCGCAGCGTCGTCGCCGGCGACATTGTCCAGGCCAAGGTGGACCTCGCCATGTCGCATGAGAACTCCGCCCTGGTCCTGAGATCGTTCCGCGAGATCGGCGCGGAGAGGATATGGGACCCGTCCAAGGTCGTCATCCTGTTCGACCATCGCATCCCGGCCAACACCATCAAGACTGCGGAGTCGCACCGGGAGGTCCGCGGCTTCGCCCGCGGCGCCGAGCTCCCTCACTTCTACGACCTGGGGGAGGGGATATGTCATCAGGTGCTGCCCGAGAAGGGCCATGTGCGGCCGGGCATGCTGATCGTCGGTTCCGATTCCCACACCACCACCTATGGTGCGCTGGGAGCGTTCTCCACCGGGATCGGAGCGACCGAGATGGCCTCGGTGTGGGCCACGGGAGAGATCTGGCTGCGGGTCCCGGAAACGCTGCGCATCCGCATCCGAGGAAAGCTGGCCCCGCACCTGCGCTCCAAGGACGTCATCCTGAGCATCATAGGCCAGCTGGGCGCCGACGGCGCCGATTACAAGTGCGTGGAGTTCACCGGCGATGCCGTGGACCGCATGTCGGTGGCATCGCGCATGGTGCTGAGCAACATGAGCATAGAGATGGGGGCCAAGGCCGGGGTGTGCTTTCCCGACGCTACAACCGACGAATGGCTCACCGGCCGCGTCCCGGGATGGAGCGGGATCGACGGCGACTATGGCCAGAACGCCGCGCCGGACGAGCAGATGGACGTCGAAGTATCCTCCCTGGCTCCGCAGGTGGCCTGCCCGCATCAGGTGGACAACGTGTGCGACGTGACCGAGGTGGAGGGCACCAGGATCGACCAGGCGGTGCTCGGCTCCTGCACCAATGGGCGGCTCGAGGACCTGGCGGCGGCAGAGGCGGTGCTGCGCGGCCGCAGGGTCCACCGCGACGTCCGGTTCATCGTGGTGCCGGCCTCTCGCGAGATCTACATCGAGGCGGCCCGCAGCGGCATCCTCGCCTCGCTGGCGTCGTCGGGCGCGGTCATCGTCAACCCGGGCTGCGGACCCTGCCTGGGAGGCCACCAGGGGCTTCTCGCTTCGGGGGAGAGATGCATATCGACCACCAACCGCAACTTCAAGGGGCGGATGGGCTCCCCCTCCACCGAGGTCTACCTGGCCTCCCCGGACACCGTGGCGGCGAGCGCGATCAGGGGCGAGATAGCCGATCCCCGGAGGGTATGACATGCTGACCGGAAGAGTATGGAGGTACGGCGACCACGTCAACACCGACCTGATAATCCCCGGAAGGTACCTGGACGATTACAACGCGGCAAGCCTGGCCGCCCATGCCATGGAGGACATCGATCCGCAGTTCGCCGGCGCCGTGAGGGCGGGTGACATCATAGTGGCGGGCCGCAACTTCGGATGCGGTTCATCCAGGGAGCAGGCGCCGCTGGCCCTCAAGGCCGCGGGGGTGGGCGCCGTCATCGCGAGCAGCGTGGCCCGCATATTCTACCGCAACTGCATCAATGTCGGCCTGCCGGTCATCATATGCCATGACGCGGCCGGCATGTTCGCCAGCGGTGACATCGCAGAGATTGATCTCTCTGGCGGCATCGTTCGCAACGCCGGAACCGGCGAATGCGCCCGCTTCGATCCGCTGCCCGGCTTCCTCTTGGAGATCCTTGAGGGAGGCGGCCTCGTTCCGTTCATGAAGGGCCGGCTGGCCCAGGGGCCGTAGCCGCGACCCGCCACCGGTCCGGCGGGACCATGATCTCGAAGCGGGCGCCCTGTCCGGGCGTTCCGTTCTCGCGGACGTGCATTCCGGACGTTTCCAGGATCTCCCGGGCCAGGTGCAGTCCCAAACCCCCGCCCCGGCCGTGCCCCATCTCGAATACGCGCTCCTTTTCATCCACGGCCACGCCGACACCGTTGTCCTGGTACCCTATGCTGACCTCATCCCTCCTGGCCCGGTAGCCGACCTTGACCTCGGTCTGAGCAAGGATGATGTCGTTCGCGAACAGGACCCGGCCCTCCGGATCGATCACTATGATGCCGTCGTCCACCGCCTCCACGACGCCCCCGGGGCGAGCATCAGCGCCGGGACGATGAACAGGAGCGGCAGGTTCTTCGGCTGGATCATGGCCTTCCACCCCAGGAAGGTGTATGTGTACAGAAGGAACAGCGGTGGCAGGGTCACGTTGACGATGCACTCGAGATCGTTCCAGAACAGTTTCTCTTGAAGATTGGCGGAGGACAGCTCCATCCAAAACGCCGTCAAGAACGCCACGGAGAGGGCCATCAGGACGAACGGCCTCCTCACCTTGCGAACGCCTTCCACCATGCGAAGGCGGCCAGTCCCAGCGACAGGATGACGGCCGCCGCCAGAGGGATGGAGAAGAGGAAAGCGTCCGCCATGGCATATGGGTCGATGCCCGGGCATTATAGACTCGTTGAACCGTCGTAGCCATTGCATGACGACCGCGGATCGGGAAGGCGGGCCGGCCTGGGGAAAGGTTAAGAGCAACTTCGAGCATCCGACTGATATCCAAAACCCTAGTCACGACCAAAAACTAGGATATGGTGATGCCAAAGAACGAGAAGATCTGCATGACGTTGAGACAACTGGCCGTCGATCAGGCACCTTACCAAAGGTTTATAAGTGGACTGTTAATATCAGGCCACTCCCGCATGGTGAAAGTATGAAATATACTAGATTTGAGAAGGCGCGCATTATCGGAGCCCGTTCGTTACAGGTATCCTTGGGAGCGCCTGTCCTGATCGACATCCCGGAGAACATGATCGACCCAGTTGCGATCGCCATGCTTGAATTCGAAAGGGACGTGCTCCCGATCACAGTCAAAAGAGATGAGTGAGGGTTTTTTATGAGCGAGGAAAACAAGACCGAGCTTCTGGTGCCTGAGGATGTATACCTCACCTCTGGTGTCCACATCGGTACCCAGCAGAAGAGCGCCGACATGAAGAAGTTCATCTTCAAGGTCAGGTCGGACGGCCTCCTTGTGATGGATGTCAAGCAGACCGATGCCCGCATCAGGGCCACGGCCAAGTTCCTGGCCCGGTTCAAGCCGGAGTCCATCCTGGTCTCTTCGGCCAGGCAGTACGGGCAGAAGCCGGCCAAGATGTTCGGCAAGACCCTGGGAGCGAGAGTGTTCGCCGGACGTTTCGTCCCCGGCACCCTGACCAATCCGACCCTCCCCGACTTCATGGAGCCCGAAGTGCTCCTGGTCACCGACCCCGCGGCCGACAAGCAAGCCGTCGACGAGGCGGTCAGCGTCGGGATACCGATCGTTGCGCTTTGCGACGCCAACAACGAGACGAGAAACATCGATCTGGTGATCCCTACCAACAACAAGGGGCGCCGGGCGCTGGCGTGCATCTACTGGCTGCTCACCCGCGAGATCCTCAAGGAGCAGGGCGTCCTGGTCAATGACGAGGACTACAAGCTCACCATGGAAGATTTCGAAGCGAGCCTGTAAGCCGGTCCTCGGGACCAGCACTTTCAAACCACTTCCACCGTTTTCATTATCCATTGTCCGCATCGATCACGGCGGGCGTTCCATCATGGTCGGCCAGGTCGGCGGCAAACATTGAAATAAGCCAGGCAGCGATTTCTCAGGCATGACCGTCCGCCACCCCGTCGTCGCCGGGCAGTTCTACCCGAACAGCGAGATGCAGACACGCGCCGAGATCGAAGGCGCCTTCCTCTCCCCGCTGGGCCCTGGAGAGGTGCCGGAGGTGGTCAAGAAGGGGGAGCGGAGCATCGTCGGCGCCGTGGTGCCTCACGCCGGGTGGATGTACTCCGGCCCGGTGGCGGCGCATGTGTACGCTGCACTTGCGCGAGACGGGTTCCCGGAGACGTTCATCATCATAGGTCCGAACCATCAGGGCGCCGGGGCTCCAGTAGCGACCACCACCCAGGACTTCGCCACCCCGCTCGGCTCGGCCACCGTGGACCAGGATATCGTCCGCAGGCTTGGGCGGCTCGTCGTCGACGACCCCATGGCGCACCGCTTCGAGCACTCCATCGAGGTCCAGATACCCTTCCTCCAGTACCTGGGAGGGGGCATCAGGTTCGTCCCCATCTCCATGTCCGCTCAGGACCCCCAGACCGCCGCGGAGACGGCCAACGAGATCAGCGACGCCATCGACGGGAAGGACGTCGTCATCCTGGCCTCGTCGGACATGAGCCATTACGTCCCGCGTGAAGTGGCGAAGGAGAAGGACGCCGCCGTCATCGACCGCGTGCTGGCCATGGACGCCGCGGGCGTATACGACGAAGTGGCGCGCCGCAGCGTATCGATGTGCGGGTACGGGCCGGTCATGACCATGATGATGGCCTGCGGAGGGACCAGGGCCGAGCTGCTGAAGTATGCCAGCTCCGGGGATGTATCGCCCATGAGAGAGGTTGTCGGCTATGCCGGCATCGTCGTGAGGCGGTGAACATGCCCGACGGGACGGGCGCCTGCCCTCGTTGCGGCACCCCCTCATCGTCGGGGGAGCGATTCTGCCGTCGATGCGGTTACGACCTTGCGGCGCCCCCCCAGCCCATCTCCTCCTCGGACGCGCGCAGGCGCGCCGTGGAACTGTCCATGGGGCGGAACGTATCGGACGAGATCATGTCACCGCTGTGGATACTGGTCCCCCTCCTGGCAGTGGTGGTGGGCTTCGCGGCCGGCATGCTCCTGCTGTTCCTCTACCCCACGGCCGGCGGCTTCCTGATATTTCTTGGCTCGATCCTGGCGGCGGCGCTCTTCATCTATCTCAACTACAAGCTCATCGACCGGATGAACAGGCACATGGCAAGGGAGGCGGCGCTGCGGCGCGCGCTGATCGACCATCTGTGGGCCAGAGGGCAGGAGCGCGGGACGGCCGCCGCGATCCAGCCGTACATATCGGCTCTGGAAGGGATCGACCAAGGCGCGCGGATCGCCGAGCGGCCCCGCTCCACCCTGTGGTCGCTGGCCATCCTGATCCCCATCGTCGGCATCGTCCTGTACTTCTACATGCTCTATTTCCTCAGCCAATTCGCGTTCGAGCATGACGACCGCTGGCATGCCTTCGCCTACAACGTTCATCTGGCCTCGACGGTGAACGGCGAGAACGTCCCCCCGCCGCTCCCGCGGTTCCAGCAGGACAGGAGCTTCCTGCTGTTCCTCATCGTCACCATCATATTCAGCCCCTTCGTGATCTACTGGTACCTGAAGCTCATCGAGGACACCAACACTCACTTCAGGGAAATGTGGGCCTTCGAGGACGGGTTCCGTTCTTCGACCGAGAGGGCAATGTAAGAAAAATGGGGAAGGGGCCCCGAGGGGCGTTCAGATGCGCTTCATCTTTCCGATGGTCGGCTCGTAGATGAGGCCCTTGTCCAGGAGGGAGTTGTTGATCTCCTCCAGCTCGTCCTCGCTGATGCCGAGCTTGGCCGACTCCTTGATCAGTTCGGAGAGGGGGGCGCCCTTCTTGTTGACGTCCAGCTTCTCGATGAGCTTCAGGATGACCTCTTCCTTGTCGCTGTCGTCGAGCTCCTCATCGTCGATCTCCTCCGGGCCGGCGGGCATCTCCCTCGGCAGGGGAAGGTCGAAGGTGCGGTCCGGTAGCAGCTGCTCCAGCGCCTCCAGCACCGTCCCGCGGAACCGGTTGACGTCGCTGTCCTGGTAATGCTCCACCGCGCGGACCACGCCGTCGGCCAGGACGGGCGGGAAGCCGAGGTTGACCAGGCTCTCGGCGGTGGGGTTCTCCATCTCCCTGGCCTCCTCCATGGCATCGATGCGGCGGAGCGTTGCCCGGACGGTCTCCAGCAGCCAGTTGTCCTTGATGTGCTCGTCCACCGACAGCACCTTCTCCGCCCGGACCGACACGTAGAACTTGCCCTCGTCGGAGCTGTAGGTGCGGCTCTTGCCGATCACCGCCACAAAGGAGGGCGGCTCGATCTTGGCCAGCGCCGCGCTCGCCTCCGGGGCGTACTTTCCCGCGTACACGTAGAACTTGTCGGTGCCGTCCGAGACGGTCGCGCGCCAGTAGGGGTCCTGGTCGGTGCCCAGGTTCTGCATGTCGGTCAGTATGCCGACGATGAACAGGCGGTTGATCATCGCTCCCAGGGGAGTGATGACGTAGGAGGGCGCCTTCTCCCCTTCCCCTTTCAGCTCCAGGGTGGAGGCGTTGAACTCGGACGCGAACACCCGCCAGGCCGGTTCCCTTATCTTCATCAGATCACCTCGATCTTGCTGAGAAGGGCCTCGGCCTCGCTCCTCACGTCCGGAGTGGCGAACTTGGCCTCGGTGACGGTCATCGACAGCCCGTAGTCGTCAGACATCACCGTGCCGCGCAGCTCTATCGGCTTGGCGAGCAGGCGCTCCTCGAAGCGCTGGGAGATCGCCTCGGTGTCCATGGTCTCCCTGGCCTCATCCAGCGCCTCCTTCAGGGTGACGCCGGTGAGCGCCTCGGAGACCTCCCTCTTCATCACGGCGGTCATGGCCGCGAAGCCGTCGTCCACGATGACCCTGATCCTCAGGTCGGGGACCTGCTGTACCTTGCCGTGGATCTGGCATACGCCCTTGAGGACGACGCGGTTGCATTCCGGGCATCGGAAGATGAGGCCGGTGCCCTTCTTGATGTCCACGATGGTGCCGGTGGTGACCACATCGAAGGCGCCTCCCGCCTGCTCGATGCTCTCGATGGACCTGCGGACCTCTTTGGACAGCTCCTCGGCCGACGGGAACTCGCCATTGGGCCTGGCTATGTCCGCCTTTTCTCCGAAGCTTATGCGGGGGATGCCCTTCCATCCCTTGACATAGCCGTTGGAGACGGTGATGACCTCATCCTCGCGGAGCTTGAAGTCCTCCCAGGCGGTGAACTCCACCCGTCCGGTCTCGTCGGCCATGATGCCGCTGAACATGGTCTTCTTCCCCGATGGGGTGTCCACCTCGCGGCTCTTCAGCGAGAGGATGCGCCCGGTGAGGGTGATGTTGTTCATGCCGTCGCTAAGCCCGCTGACCTTCACGGTCTGGGGAGCGGAACGCCCGCCGGCGGGGGGGACGCTGACACCCTCGGGGACGGTTATCTCCTCCTGAGGCCTCTCCTCCACCACCACGCGGTTCCCCAGATGGACCTCGGGCTGCCCGTTCCATTCCCGGGTGTAGGCGTAGCGGATGAGATAGTTGGTGTCAGGCTTCAGATCGGCCTTGGTGAGGTCCCACACCGTGAACTTCACCGTGGTTCCCGCCTCGTCGGCCAGCACCCCGCTCTGGATGGTCTTGGGGGTTCCGGAGACAGTGATCTCCCTGGTGGTCGACGACATCACGCGCGCCAGGATGTCAACGCTGCCCTCGTTGAGGCCGAGCTGCGCCAGGGTCTTGTTGCTTCCCTTGGCCAGGGCGTTGGGGTCGCCGCCGTACTTGCGCACGATGTGACGCCTCGACGCCTCCACGGACATGCGGTAGACGTTGAGATAATTGTCCAGGTCGCGTTCGATGTCCTGTTCCTTCACTTTTCCTTCCAGCACCCTGGATATCTCCTTGACGTGGGGTGCGAGCTCTTCCTTGTTCATCATGTCCAAACCTCGCTTGATGAGTTCCTAGAACGCCTATGACGTTTCGTATTAAAAGGATGCTACCCGGTGGTCCGAAAGTAACCCTTCCGCTCATGATCTCAGAGGTATGCCAGCCGCCGAGGGCATCGATGTTTCGCATCGAAAACGATTGAAGGGAAGGTGCCGAGACGCGACAGGGCGGCCCGGTCGTTCTTCTTACTCCGTGAACGTCTCGCCCTTCTCGAACGTCTCCTTCAGGGCGGAGATCAGCAGTTCCCGGTTGCGGCGGAGGTGACTCTCGTACCACGCCTTGACGACCTCTCCGAGCTTTTCGTGGAGCATGTCCATGTCCACCTCGCCCAGCGGCGCGTCGTAGATGACGAACTGACCGAACATCCTCTTCCAGCCGGCGAACTTGTAGTAGTGCTCGCCCTCGCAGTACTCGAACACCATGCGCATCCGCATGGTGACCTCGTCGTTGTAGAACCACACCTTCAGGGAATCCCCGTTGCGGCCCTGCTCCTGGGTGCGGTCCACCAGCTGGATGTTCTTGACCCCGGCGTAATCGAAGTCGTTCTTCATCGTGTACTGCTCGGGAATGGAGGTCGGCTCGGAGAACACGTTCCTGGCCGGCTCCATGGTAAGATGGACATCGATCCTTTCGAACCTGGCCTGTATCCTGGCGAAGTCCTCTATCAATGACCGGTTGACCTTTGCGCGCTGGGCGTTGAGCTCCGCGACATCCTTCACGATGTTCTGGGTCTTCTGCTCCAGCTCGGCGTCCAGGTCGGCGAACCAGTCGTCCTTGTCTGCGTTTCCACTCGGCGCCATTTGAATCCCTTAGGGGGTTAATCAGCTATCCCACTTAAAAATATTCCCCACCGCAAAATATTCTGGATATTGATACATTCCCCGTCGGCCATCCGTGAGGTGGTGCGCTCGCCGCTTTCGATCGCCCCATGCAAGCGATGCAGGCCCCGGACCCGGCAGCACCTCATCTCCCGTTCGGACCGTGTGTTTTATGACCCACCGACCAATTGTGGGGGACACATGGTGCTGTCTGAGCTATTGGATATATTGACAGGCATATCTGGCGATCCAATCCTCTATAGCATCGTATTATTTCTGTACACGATCGCCGCCACCATCATCCTGCCCATACCTGTCGAGACCGCCCTTTTCCTCAGCCCGGTGACGCCGATATGGCTGAAGGCGCTCATGCTGGGCCTGGGCAAGGCGGTCGGTGCCTCGGCGGTGTTCTTGCTGGGGGGCAAGCTGGAAAGCCCCCTGGACCGGGTGACCGCCAAGTGGGGATGGTTCAGGAAGTTCGTCGATCTGATGACCAGGTTCGTCGACAAGACCAGCTATCTGGGCATGTACATCATACTCAGCATACCCCTGATGGTGGACACCGTGCCGATCTACATCTTCGCGGTATTCAACAAGAAAGGGACCATGAACCTGCGTTATTTCGCGCTGACCAACCTTCTGGCCGGCATCACCCGCTCCGCGATAGTCTATCTCGTGTTCCACTATCTCGGGATAGAGCTCTTTGAGCCAATACCCACGCCGTGAGCAGAAAACTTTATGATAGGGTTTCAAAATCATAGGTTATGGTTCCAAAGAAGAGGATCATAGAGATCCTGAAGGATTACGATCCCGAGGATATCACCATCGCCACCCTCTGCTCTCACTCCTCAATGCAGATTTTCAATGGAGCCAAGAAGGAAGGGTTCAAGACCCTGGGCATTCATGTCAATCAGAAGGTCAAGTTCTATGATGCCTTTCCCTTGGCCAAGCCGGATGAGTTCATTCACTTCGATTCATATGATGAGTTCATCGACCGGGCCGAAGAGCTGAGGGACCGCAACGTGATCATCATCCCCCACGGTTCGTTCGTGGAGTATATGGGGACAGAGAGGTTCGAGAACATGGAGGTCCCCACATTCGGCAACCGGGCGGTGCTGAAATGGGAAGAGGACCGCGAGACCCAGCGCGACTGGCTCGAATCGGCCGGTGTGCAGATGCCGCGCCGCATTCCGGATGCCAGGGATATCAAGGAGCCGGTACTGGTGAAGTACAACGGGGCCAAGGGTGGGAGGGGCTTCTTCATCGCCAAGGACTACCTGGAGTTCAAGATGGGGATCGACCTCAGCCAGGAATCGTACACCATACAGGAGTATGTTCTCGGGACGCGTTACTATCTTCACTACTTCTACTCCCCGCTACGCACCCAGGGATACCGGGTGGGCGAAGGCTCTCTGGAACTGTCGTCGATGGACCGTCGCGACGAGTCGAACATCGATGAACTGTACAAGCTAGGCGCGACCGAGGAGCTGAAGAAGCATGGCATGTTCCCCTCCCTGGTCGTCACCGGCAATATCCCGGTGGTCATACGCGAGTCGCTGCTCAGCAAGGTGATGGAGATGGGCGAGAACGTCATCCTGAAGAGCTACGAGCTGTTCGGCGGCCTTATCGGGCCGTTCTGCCTGGAGAGCATCGTCACCGACAAGCTGGACTTCAAGGTGTTCGAGATCTCATGCCGCATCGTGGCCGGAACGAACCCCTTCATCAGCGGCTCTCCGTACTCCGACCTGGTGGAGCCGGGCATGAGCACCGGGCAGCGCATCGCCAGGGAGATCAGGGATGCGTTGAGGATGGACCAGCTGGACAGGGTACTGTCGTAATGCTGCATCTCGTTCTCGCCGAGGCGGAGCTGGAGCCCGCCCTGCCCTCGGCCTGCGACGACATTCCGATCCTGGACGCGTACTTCCACCGCGAGCTGCTGAACGCTCTCCCGGACCACGAGCGGAGGGGGAGAGCCGACATCGTGCATCAGTGCCTGTCGCTGTGCCAGGGCTCGAGGCTGAATCGGGCCGGTATGCTCCGCACGTACGTTCACACCAGAGAGGACAGGGTCATCGAGGTCGCCCCAACAGCGAGGGCCCCTCCCAACCAGGTGGAGTTCCTACGGCTGATGGGCCGGCTGCTCGACGGGCAGGATGTCGAAGGGTACGAGGCCCGGAGCATGACGTTCCGCTCGCTGATGGACCGCATCGCCGCCCCGTTGACGGTCGCCATGTCCCCGGATGGGAAGGAGGTCCGGCTGGCTGACGTCATGAGCGGTCGCGGCAGCGTCGCCGTGGTGGTCGGAGCATTCCCCTGCGGCGACTACCGCGGGCCGGTATACGAGCTGGCCGACGTAAGTGTCTCGCTCGGTCCGGAGCTATTGACTGTTCCGGCGGTGGTGTCCGAGGTATTGTGCGCGGCGTCGAAGCCCTTTCCATGATCCGATCCATGGGGTGCCGAGCCCGCTTCGCAACGTCTAGATACTAGACGAGCAGACGTCAGCGTGGTGATAGGATGACCTATGCCCGATTGTTGACCATGAAGGTACAGCCAGGAAGGAAAGAGGAGGCGATCGACATCATCGACGAGTTCGGCAAGCAGCCGGTCGAGGGCTTCGAGGGCATGCTGACCCTCCTGCCCACCGATGACCCTGATAGGGTGACCATCATCTCCCTGTGGGACTCTGAGCAGTCGATGCTGAACAGCCAGAGGAACGTCGTCCCAAGGGTCTCCAAGCTTCTCGGGGACCTTGTGATCGGAAAGGCAGAGATACACAGCCATCAGGTCCGCGAGATGCGGACGCAGAAGAAGTTGGTGCACGCATAAGGGGAGCGAGCACCTCCGCGGCGAGAAAGGGATGCCTATGGGGCGCGGCCGGAGGTGAGCCATGCCGCGCCCTGGGGGATAGGCTTTACCAGCCCCGGGCCTGCAGGCGGGCCTCGGGAGCGATGGACGCGGCATCGATGCCCCTCATGGCGGCCCCGAGCCCCTTGGACACCTCGGCGATGACCTTCGCATCGTCGTAGTGAGCGACCGCCTCCACGATGGCCTTGGCCCTTGGAGCGGGGTCGTCCGACTTGAAGATGCCCGAGCCGACGAACACGCCGTCGGAGCCGAGCTGCATCATCAGGGCGGCGTCGGCCGGAGTGGCAATGCCCCCCGCGGCGAAGTTGATGACCGGCATGCGCTGCAGGCGAGCAACCTCTTCCACCAGGTAGAACGGCGCCTCGATCTCCCTGGCGATCGCCATGAGCTCCTGACCGTCCTTTCCCTTCAGCTCACGGACCTGGGCCATGATGGTCCTCTGGTGGCGGACCGCCTCGATGACGTCGCCGGTGCCGGCCTCGCCCTTGGTGCGGATCATGGCCGCACCTTCGTCGATGCGGCGTAGCGCCTCGCCGAGGTTCCTCGCCCCGCACACGAACGGTATGGTGAAATCCTTCTTGACCACATGATAGAATGGATCGGCCGGGGTCAGCACCTCGGACTCGTCGATCATGTCCACGCCGAGGGACTGCAGCACCTGCGCCTCCACGAAGTGGCCGATGCGGCACTTCGCCATGACCGGTATGCTGACCGCGCTGATGATCTCCTCGATCATGGCAGGGTCGGACATGCGAGCCACCCCTCCCTCCTTGCGGATGTCCGCCGGGACCCTCTCCAGGGCCATGACCGCCACCGCTCCCGCTTCCTCTGCGATGCTCGCCTGCTCTGCATTGGTGACGTCCATGACGACGCCGCCCTGCTGCATCCTGGCGAACCCTCTCTTGACGAGGTCGGTCCCGTAGCGGAGCTTGGTCATATCCAGTTCAAAGGGCATCTTATCTCACCGGGGCTGGTTAACCTTGTTCTATATTTTAGGCTTTTCCAATTAACTGAACTTCCTCCACGTTCGATATGGGTGACCGGAGCGTCCGGACCAATATATTCAATACTAGAAGGGGATGGCTTCGGCATGCATATCACAGTCCTCATCGAGAACTCTCCAGGCTCGGACGAACGACTACGCCACGAGCACGGCCTCTCTCTTTACGTGGAGGCGAACGGCTCGAAGTTGCTCTTCGACCTCGGGCAGAGCTCTCACTTCGCCAGCAACGCCGAGGTCCTCGGCATCGACCCCTCCGCCGCTGACATGGCCGTCATATCGCACGGCCACTTCGATCACGGCGGGGGCCTGGCCTGCTTCCTTGAGATGAATCCGTCGGCCCCGGTGTACCTGCGCCGCGGAGCTGACGGTCCGCACTATTCCGTCGCTCCCAGGGGGGAGCGGTACATCGGCCTGGACCAGGGCGTCCTGGCAGCGAACGCGGACCGGCTGAGGTGGGTGGACGGTGAGACGGAGATCGCCCCTGGCATCCATATGCTCACCCGCGTTCCGAACGGCGAACCCCGCCCGGCCGGCAATGCGCGCCTGCTCGTGAAGGAGAACGACCGCTTCGTTCCCGACCGGTTCGAGCATGAGATGTTCTGCGTCATCCTGGAGGACGACGGCATGACGGTGATCACCGGCTGCGGCCATTCCGGCATCACCAATATGATCAGGGCGGCCAAGGAGTACTTCCCCGGGCGGCCGGTCAAGGCGGTCGTGGGCGGCCTTCACTTATCGAACAGCCCGGCGGCCAACGACCTGGCCATGGATGAGAAGGGGATCAAGGCGTTCGCCCGGATCCTGACGGGCCTGGGATGCGCCAAGGTGGTCACCGGCCACTGCACTGGTGAGAGAGCGGCATCGCTTCTGCAAGGAAGGATGGGAGAGCGGTTGGTGAGGATGAGAACCGGGAAGCGCATGGATTTCTGAATGCTGCAAAGCATCGACGGAACCGCGTCAGTCGATGTCGCCGAAGAGGACGTCAGCACAAAGGATTATTACATACCCCCGTTATGCCAGTGCCGATGGCCGCCAAGCGCCTTGACAGCGTGCCCGAATCTGGAACAGTGCGAATCGCCAACATCGTAAGCAAGCTGAAGCAGGACGGCATCAACGATATTATCTCATTCTCCATGGGGGAGCCTGATTTCTCGACCCCCGATAACATCACCCAGGCCTGCAAGGACTCCCTCGACCGTCACTTCACCCATTACACTCCCTCGGCCGGGATACCGGAGCTGCGAAAGGCGGTGGCCGACCGCTCCCGGACCGAGAACGGCATCCCATGCACTCCCGCCAACGTCATAATCACCCCGGCCAAGCAGGCCATATTCATGGGGATATTGTCCATGGTGGACGAGGGGGACGAGGTCATCCTTCCCGACCCGTCGTGGGGGACCTACGAGGCATGCATCCGGCTGGCCGGGGGCGTGCCGAGATACGTGGGCTCGGTGGAAGGAACGGAATTCCGCATGACCCCCGAGGTGATCGCCGAGGCCATCGGACCGAAGACCCGGATGATCATGCTGAACACCCCGTGCAATCCGACCGGCGCGGTCATGACCAAGGACGAGATCCGCGGTGTCGCCGACCTCGCCCAGGACCATGACCTGATGGTGATGAGCGACGAGGTCTACGAGAGGATAATATTCGAGGGAGAGCACACCTCAATAGCATCCGTGGACGGCATGTTCGACCGCACCATCACGGTGAACGGCGTATCGAAGTCCTATGCCATGACCGGCTGGAGGCTGGGCTGGGCGGTCGCTCCGGCCCGCATCATAAAGTACCTCAACACCCTCCAGACGCACTCCCTGACATGCTGCGTCTCCTTCGTGCAGGAGGCGGCGGTGGAGGCGCTCAACGGCCCGCAGGATTCGGTGGCGGACATGGTCAAGGAGTTCCGCGCCCGCCGCGAACTCGTCATGGAGCATCTCCGGGAGATACCGACCCTGAACTGCGACGCCCCTCATGGCGCGTTCTATCTATTCCCTACGTTCGACCACAAGATGTCCTCCGAGGACATGGCCGCCTACCTGCTGGAAGAGGCGCACGTGGCGGTTACTCCGGGCTCGGTGTTCGGGCCGGCGGGAGAGGGCCGGCTGCGCATATCCTATGCATGCTCCAGGAAGGACATAGTGAACGGCATGGAGCGCATCAAGGCCGCCCTGGCCAAGCTCTGAGGCGATCCCTGCCGTTCAGTGGCTATCGTGGCGCCTCATCCGACATACGTAGATCGTGTCAGTTCATCGACGGCATTATGCTCTGATGTCAAGCAGAAAAGGGAAGGGAGGCGCAGAGAGCTATGGTTGGAACCGAGCCGCGATGAGATCGGCCGGCCTAGCGGTCCTGTGGCGGCAGCATGTCCGGTATGCTTCCGATGATGGGATAGGCGGAGCCGCACTGGGGGCAGGTCAGCGTGCCCTCCTCGACGTCCTCTCCCTCCGACCTCGTTTCTTTCAGTTCCAGGGGGTGGTGGCGACACACCGGGCATGCCAGAACGTCTAGTAGCTGTCTCTTCACATGCCAGAGAGACTCTCGCGGGTATTTCTCTCTTTCATCGAGGCGGCCGGCGGTGGTGTCGAAATGCTTATTACCGGCCCTGCGGGTCCTAGGCGGCATATCGAGGGGTCCCATGAGAACGATCGACCTTAGGAGCGACACCGTCACCTTGCCAACCCGAGAGATGCTGGAAGCAATCACGCAGGCGGGACTGGGAGATGATGTTTACAGGGAGGATCCCACCGTCAATGAGCTCCAGGAGCTCGCCGCCAGGACCTTCGGGGCGGAGGACGCGCTGCTGGTAACGAGCGGCACCCAGGGGAACCTGGTGGCCATGATGACCCACTGCTGCCGCGGCGACGAGGTGCTGGTGGAGTCGGAGGCTCACATCTACTACTACGAGGTGGGCAACATGGCAGCGGTGGCCGGGATCGTCCCGAGGCTCATCAAGGGCGACCGAGGCGTGTTCACCGGAGAGCAGGTCCGCCAAGCCGCGAGGGGCAGGGACATCCACTTCCCTCCATCGCGCCTGCTGGCCCTGGAGAACACCCACAACCGCGCCGGCGGCTCCTGCTGGACCCCGGCCCAGATGGCCGATGCGGCGAAGGCCGCCCACGAAATGGGCATGAAGGTCCATATCGACGGCGCCCGGATCTTCAACGCGGCGGTCGCACTGGGCGTGCCGGTGTCGGAGTACATGCGCCATGTCGATTCCATTCAGTTCTGCCTGTCCAAGGGATTGAGCTGCCCCGCTGGTTCGATGCTGGTCGGCTCCCGCGAGTTCATCGAGGCCGCCCGCAAGAACCGCAAGATGGTGGGCGGCGGCATGAGGCAGGCCGGCGTGATCGCTGCTCCGGGCATCGTGGCGCTCAACACCATGGTCGCCCGCCTGGCCGAGGACCATGCCAACGCCCGTCGGCTGGTCGACAAACTCGAGGTGCTGGATGAGATCGTGATCGACCGCGCCTCGGTGCAGACCAATATCGTGGTGGCCGACGTGTCCGCCACCGGCATGACCACGGCGGAGTTCAAGGCGCGGGCCGGGAAGAAAGGCCTGCTGGTCTCCGAGTTCGGGCCGGCATCCGTCCGCTTCGTCACCCACCGCGGCATCACGGCCGAGGACATTGACCAGGTTGCCATGACGGTGGAGTCGATACTTCCCGCCTGCCGCTCAGGCGCGTGCTCCATCTGATCGCGTGGAAAAAAAGGGTCCGGAAGAGGTTTTGGATCACTTCTTGGACGTTTTCTTCGCCGGCTTCTTGGCAGGCGCCTTGGCAGGAGCCTTCTTAGCAGGCGCCTTGGCAGCAGGCTTCTTCGCCTCCTTGGCCGGGGCGGCCTCCACGGGAGCCGATTCCTCCTCATCGATGGTGAAGCACTCGCACTCCTCATCATCGCATTCCTCGGTCTCCAGGAAGTCCACCAGGAAGGAGCTCATCTCCTCGAGGATGATCTTGACCTTCTTGGTCTCGCCCTCTGCGAGGAGCTCGATCGCCACCTCGAGGTCTTCCTGCATGGCCGAAAGGTCGTCGTCCAGATCGTCTAGCATGGCGTAGAGATGGTCCATCTTGCTCACCATGAGGCAACATATCCCCCATCATAGATTAAAACTAGCTGTCCAAAGCCCCGTCGGCAGAGGGCTGGGAGGCCAAAGCTCTTATCATGCCGTGTCATCACCTGTCACACTCGGGGCGGCCATGGGCCGCCCCGCAGGGACGCGGCCGCTGATCGGCCTTCATCGGAGATGAACATGGCATATCTGGATCAACACATGGAAACGATTTCCCAGGAAGAGTTGGAAAGGCTTCAGTACCGGCTTCTCAAGTCCCAGGTGACCAGGCTCTATTCTTCATCTCCCTTCTATCATGCCCGCATGAAGGAGGCGAACGTCCTCCCGGACGATGTCCGCTCGCTGCGGGACATCGTCAAATTGCCCTTCGTCCACAAGAAGGACCTAAGGGACAATTACCCGGATGGGATGCTGGCCGTGCCGAGGAGGGACCTGGTGCGGTTCCACGCCTCGTCGGGAACGACCGGCAAGCCGACCGTGGTCGGCTACACCAAGAACGACATAGATACGTGGACGGAATCGCTGGCCCGTGGGCTGACCTCCATCGGCCTCGGCCCCGACGATGTCATCCAGGTATCGAACACCTACGGTCTTTTCTCGGGAGGGCTCGGATTCCACTATGCTGGCGAGCGCATCGGCGCCACCGTCGTTCCGGCGTCCACCGGCAACACCGAGAGGCAGATCGAGCTGATACTGGACCTGGGGGTGACGGCCATGGCGGCCACGCCCTCCTACCTGCTCCACCTGGGCGAGGTGGCCGAGAAGATGGGGGTCAGCATCAAGAACGACACCTCCCTGCGGGTAGGCCTGCTGGGAGGCGAGCCATGGTCCACCAAGATGAGGGACCGCATAAGCGACTGGCTGGGCGTCAAGGGGATCAACTGCTACGGCAGCTCCGAGATGTACGGCCCCATGTTCACCGAGTGCTCGGAGCAGAACGGCATACACGTCTGGGGGGACATCGCATACCCCGAGGTCCTGGACCCGGAGACGGGGGAACAGGTGGCGCCGGGAGAGAGGGGCGAGCTCGTCCTCACCATGCTGCAAAAGGAGGCGCTGCCCATGATCCGGTATCGCGTCGGCGACATCACCGAGATCGACGCTGAGCCCTGCGCCTGCGGCCGGACGCATCCGAGGATCAAGCGCATCTTCGGCCGGGTGGATGATATGCTCATCATCCGCGGCATCAACGTATTCCCGTCCCAGGTGGAGCACACCCTCATGGGCATTCCCGAAGTAGGGGACCACTTCGAGATCGTCGTGGACCGGAAGGGCGCGCTGGACACCATGATGGTGCGGGTGGAGCTGAAGAAGGAGGCGTTCACCGACAACATCATCCAGCTGATGGAGCTGAAGGAGAAGATCGCATATCGCCTGCGCGGCGCCCTGAACATCGGAGCGGTCGTGGAACTGGTCGAGCCGAACACCCTGCAGCGCTTCGAGGGCAAGGCCAAGAGGGTGGTGGACAGGAGGGACATCTGATGTACAGCAAGTATCGGATCAAGCAGCTATCGATATTCTCTGAGAACCGACCGGGCCGTCTGGCGGCGATGGCCAAGGCCATGATGGAGGAGGACGTGAACATCTATGCCTTCTCCATCGCGGAGGGTGCCGGGTACGGCGTCATCAGGACGCTGGTGGACAGGCCGGAGAAGGCCTTCCAGAAGCTGTCCGGGATGGGAGTGACGGTCCGATACACCGATGTCCTGGCGGTCGAGATGACCGACCGCCCCGGCGGCCTGTACGAGGCGGTGAGCGCTCTGGCCGAGGCAGGCATCAATATCGAATATTCCTATGCCTACGCTGGCAAGAGATGCGCCGTTCTCATACTGAGGGTGGAGGATCCGGACGCGGCCGCGGAGAAGCTGCTGTCGAAGGGAGCCAGGTTGCTGGAGATCTCTCAGTTCACTTGATCCATGACCGTGACAAGTGCTACCTTGCGTCTTGCTAGCATGGCACAGTTCATATATAAGGAGCCCGATGCCGAGCCGGAGGGAGCGCTCCTCATGGCAGCGGGACTCCCTGAAAAGGAAGCCTTGGTATGTTGGGAATAGTTGACCCCCAGATAGTTCTGGCATATGTGGTGTTGATCGGTTCTGCGGCCGCATGCTTGGTGTATGGATGGGTCAAACGGAACGAGGCGGATTGAGATGGCCGGACTGATGGGAAGCACCATGTTCTGGGCGTTCACCGCCGTCTACATGACTGCGGTGATCTACCTCGGCTACCTCGGATACAAGCGGACCAAGGCATCCGAGGACTTCATGCTGGCCGGTCGCAAGGTCCATCCCTGGGTCATCGGCATATCGTACGGAGCGACGTTCATCAGCACCTCGGCCATCGTCGGGTTCGGCGGGACCTCCGCCGTGTACGGCGCCGGCCTCATATGGTTGGCTTTTCTGAACATCGCGGTGGGTGTGCTGCTAGCCTTCACAGTGTTCGGCAAGCCCACCAGGGCGCTCGGCCAGAAGCTAAGGGCGGCCACCTTCCCGGACCTCCTGGGCAAGCGGTTCGATTCTCCGTTCATGCAGTATTCCACTGCCATTCTGATACTGCTCATCATGCCGCTGTACGCCGCAGCGGTGATGATCGGCGGCTCCCGTTTCATGGAGGAGGCCCTCCAGATCGACTATGCGGTGGCGCTGCTCATCTTCGCCGTGTTCACCTCCGCTTACGTGATCTTCGGCGGGCTCAAGGCGGTCATGTACACCGATGCCATGCAGGGCGTGATAATGATCCTCGGGATGGCCGTGCTGCTGTTCCTGACGCTCTCGCTGCTGGGCGGACCGGTCCAGGCGTTCAACGACCTCGCCGCGCTGCCGTCGAAGGTCCCGTCGGACATGATCGAGGGCATGGTGAGCAAGGGCTTCACTGGCTGGATGTCCATGCCGGAGCTGGGCTCAGAGTTCTGGCTGGTCCTGGTCACAACCATAATCATGGGCGTGGGCCTCGGCGTGCTGGCGCAGCCCCAGCTGGTGGTCAGGTTCATGACCGCCGATGACAACAAGGCGCTCAACCGCGCCATACCGGTGGGCGGGCTGTTCATCCTGATCACCACCGGGGCGGCGTACACCGTGGGCCCGCTGACCAATCTGTACTTCTGGAACACCGAGGGAAAGACGTCCCTGGCCGCCATGGCCAATGGGAACTCCGATCTTATCATGCCCACCTTCATCAACCAGGCGATGCCCGAACTGTTCGTGGTGATCTTCATGCTCGTCCTCCTGTCGGCGGCGATGAGCACCCTCAGTGCCATCCTTCACACCTTGGGCACCACTGCCGGCTTCGACCTGTGGAGGCACTTCAAGAAATGGGCAAGCGGATCGGAGAAGCTGGGCATGCCCTCCCTGAAGGCCAACCGCGCAGGCACCCTGTTCATGCTGGTGCTCAGCTTCGGCTACGCGTTGGCCATGGACGAGAGCGTCATCATGCGCGCCACCGCCATGTTCATGGGACTGTGCGCCGCGGCGTTCATGCCTGCCTTCGTCCACGCGCTGTTCAGCAAGCGGCCGTCGGCCAAGGCGGCCAAGGCATCTCTGGTGGTGGGAGCGGCGTCGTGGTTCGTGTGGACGGCCTTCGTGCACGTCAAGGAATCAAGCGTGCTGGGCATCAGTCAGTTCCTGTTCGGCCAGCCTGCCTTGCTGGGCATGCCGTGGCAGGCCGTCGATCCCATGATCATCGCGCTGCCGCTATCGATCGCGGCGCTGGCCATCGCATGGTTGATGGACGCGGACACCAGGACGGCAGGGGCGGACGCCGACGCGGCATGATCGCAGCGATGGTGCCCCGCTCCATGAGGGCATCTCGCACTTTTCCTGCGGATTTCGCCGTCCGATGCGAGAATTTCAATCTATTCAGATGATATATCGTTAGCCGACGCTGATGAACGACAGGTTCGACTCTATGTGTTAAATAGTTGTTACATAATGTCGCATCCTATCCGGAAGGGGGCTGGTGACATGCTCGCACTTCAATCCTCCAGATTGATTCCAATCCCCTCCGGCCCTATTTCTTGTTGGCATCTTTCGCTGCTGAGATCACTCCTTGCCTCCTGCCGTCCCAGATGCCTTGGTCGTGGGGAAAGGTAAAAATGCTGCAGTCTCCAACTGAGTAGCGTGTCCGAGAGGTTCCTAGTCATCATAAAGCTCCGGGAGGAATCGTACGGCGGCTCCTCCGAGGAAGCGGCCTACATGCTCACCGACCAGATCATTCCATCGTTGGAGATGATGGAGCGCATGGAAGGGGAGGGCAAAGTGACCGGAGGCTTCTTCGAGGGACAGACCTCCGGCATGTTCATCTTCGACGTGGAGGACGACATGGAGCTGGACCGCTTTCTCGCATCCCTGCCGATAATGAACGTCTACGATATCGAGATCGCCCCTCTTCAGTCGATCTCGTCGGCGCTGAAGCGTGACCGGCGCATCGTCGATGAGGTCAGAACGGCGGCGGGGACAAACATCCAGAGGTAACTTATCCTCCAAGCTCGATAGCGGGGCGATATCTCATGGAATTCCTGGTGCTGATGAAGCTCTCGAAAGAGGGCATGGGGGAGACAGCGGACGAGAACGAGAACATACTCGATAAGTTGGTGATCCCAAGCATCGAAGAGCTGGCCAAGATGGAGAAGGAGGGAAAGGCCAGAGGCGGTTTCTTCGAGGGCCAGAGGTCTGCCGCATTCATCTTCTCAGTGGGATCCGGAGAGGAGCTGGATGAGATCCTCGTCGCGCTCCCATGCTCCGCCGTGTTCGGAATGGAGTCGATCCCCCTGGAGGGCCTCGAGGACGCCCTGGCGAGGGACCGCAAGGTGCTGGAAGACCTCAGGAAGGGCTGAGGCCTAGAGGACAGCGTGCCGCCGGACCGACGGGAGGCGGCGGCCACCCTGTCCCGTTATAGCAAGGTTTATATTAGCCACTCCATGTTACCGAGAATTATCATGCTGGAAGCAACAACGCCCGTCTTACCGGTTTTTTTATACCGTTCCGGGACAGGCCATATGCTGGGCATGGATACCGCCGCCAGCGGATCGGGAATGGGATGCGGAGGACGTCATCAGGCGTCCCCCTCTCTCTCGGCCTGAGCGGCCCCAGAGAATATCTTGGGGGATGTCTGTGAAACGCACATTGTTCACCGTAGGTCCGGTCGAGGTCCGCAAGGAGGTCCTCGACGCGATGACCCGGCCGATGATCACCCATCGGAGCAGGGAGTACGAGCAGCTGCAGGAAGGTATAGTGGAGAAGCTCCACAAGACCCTCGATACGGACATGCAGATCATCATGTCGCCTTCCTCGGCGTCCGGACTGCTGGAGGCGTGCGTTCGCAACGGTGTCAGGGACAAGATGGTCGGGATGTCCAACGGTTCCTTCGGCGACCGGTGGCAGGGCATCGGCGAAGAGAATGGCAAGGAGGTCGTGAAGATCGACGGGGCGTGGGGCAAGGCCCTCCGTCCGGACGACCTTCTTCCCTCCCTCGACGCTTCCGTCGAGGCCGTCACGGTGGTCGCCAACGAGTCCAGCACCGGCGTTCTGAACCCTGTCAAGGACATCGCCCGCGCGGCCAAGAAGGAGAATGACCCGCTGGTGTTCGTCGACGGCGTGACCGCCGTGTACGGCACCGACCTCCGCATCAAGGACCTCGACATCGATGCCCTGGTGTTCGGAACGCAGAAGGCGCTGGCGCTCCCGCCCGGCCTGGCCATCATGTGCCTGTCAGAGCGCCTTCTGGAGAAGGCGAAGTCGGTGCCCCACCGGGGCTACTACTTCGACCTGCTGCAGATGAAGAAGATGGCGGACAAGCACTACTCTCTGACCACCCCCCCGGTCTCGCTGCTGTACGCTCTCGACTTCCAGCTGGACCGCATCCTCGAGGAGGGGATGCAGGCCCGGTACCGGAGACACCGGGAGATGGGCGACCTGGTCCGATCATGGGCCGGCGAGCGCCTCGGCCTCTATGCCGAGCCCGGATACTACTCAGACACGATCACTGTCATCGACCGCAAGGGCCTTGACTTCTCCAGGCTAAACAAGGGCCTCAAGGAGAAGGGCTACGAGATCTCGAACGGGTATGGCAACATCAAGGAGACCACCTTCCGGATCGGCCACATGGGCGATCTGACCGTGGACGACATCAAGGGCCTCCTGGAGGCCATGGACGAAGTTATGGAGGCAATGTAATGTTCAAACTTCTGGTAACGGACCCTCTATCCGACGAGGGCCTGGAGATGCTCCGCAAGGGCGGGCAGGTCCAGGTGGACGTACGGCCGAACATTCCCCACGAGGAGCTGCTGAGCATCCTGGGCGACTATGACGCACTGGTCATCCGCTCCGGGACCAAGGTCACCGCCGACGTGGTGGAGGCAGGAAAGAACTTGAAGGTGATCGGCCGGGCCGGCGTGGGCGTGGACAACGTGGACGTCAAGGCGGCCACTCGCCGGGGCATCCTGGTGATGAACACCCCCTCGGCCAACATCATATCGGCCGCCGAGCACACTATGGCCATGATGCTGTCGCTGGCCCGCAATGTGGTGTGGGCCGATGCGTCGCTGAAGAAGGGCGAGTGGAAGCGTTCCAAGTTCACAGGCATAGAGCTGAACGGCAAGACCCTCGGCATCGTGGGCCTCGGCCGTGTGGGCGGCGAGGTGGCCAAGCGGGCGAAGAGCTTCCAGATGAAGCTCATCGGCTTCGACCCCTACATACCGCCAGAAGTGGCCGTGAAGCTCGGCGTCCGCACCATGTCGCTGGAGCAGCTGGTGGAGGAGGCGGACATCATAACCGTCCATGCCGCGCTGACGCCGGCCACTCACCATCTGATCAGCAAGGAGCTCATCGCCAAGATGAAGCCCAATGCCCTGATCATCAACGTCGCCCGGGGCGAACTGATCGACGAGGACGCGCTCTACGATGCGCTCCATGAGAAGAAGATCGCCGGCGCCGCCCTGGACGTCTACGAGCACGAGCCCCCGACCGGCTCCAAGCTCCTGACCCTGGACAACGCCGTCCTCACCCCCCACCTCGGAGCGTCCACCAAGGAGGCCCAGGAGAAGGTGTCGGTGGAGATGGCCGAGGCGGTCAAGATGTTCCTCTTGGACAAGAGGATCACCAACGCGGTGAACGCCCCGGTGAGGGGAATGGACCCCAAGGTGGCGCCGTTCATCTCGGTGGCGGAGCGTCTCGGCGCCTTCGCCGTGCAGCTCACCGACTCGCCCGTGGCGAAGGTCCAGGTCACCTACTCCGGCGACCTGGCCGCGGTAGACACCAAGATGCTCACCGTGTCGGCGCTGATGGGCGTGCTCTCCAATCTGTCCGGCGAGCACCCCAACATCATCAATGCCGAGTCCATCGCCCGGGAGAAGGGCATCCAGGTGGTCGAGGTGAGGTCGGAGGAATCGGAGCGCTACGTCAACATGATCTCCGTGGCGCTGATGTCCGGCAACGCTCAGAGGGAGGTCCGCGGAACCGCCTTCCCCGGCTCCGAACCCCGGCTGCTGGGCATCGACGGCTTCGACCTGGACATGCCCCTGGACGGCGACTTCCTGCTCTCCATCCACGCTGACGTGCCGGGCATCATCGGCCGCGTCGGCAGCCTGCTGGGCAGCAAGAACGTCAACATCGCCCGGATGGGCCTGGGGCGGGAGCAGAAGGGCGGAAAGGCCCTGCTGCTGGTCTCGGTCGACAACCCGGTCGACGATGCCGTCGTCAGGGAGATGCGCTCCACCAAGGAGTTCCAGGAGATCAGGACGGTCCTCCTGTCGAAGCTGGGCGAGCGCGATTACCTGCAGATCTGAGATCTGCGCCTTTCCCCTTTTTTTCTATTTTAAGGCTGCCACGCCGTGCGCCGCCCCTGCGGCGGTGTCAAAGGGATTTTCCGTTGCCCTGCTCGTGATCCTCGGCCTATTCGGATGATTCCGGCATGTCGGATGATAGCACGATATATTATTCAATGAATACTCGTATTACTCAATACCCGTTAACTGATAAAGTGAGGCGGGGGTCGAATATGGGGGAACATGGAGATAAGGTGGGGCCGAAAGGGTCCAAGCGGAGCGCGGATATCGAAACGGTCCCCAGACCTCCCACGGAGGACTCGCTGCTCCTTAGGTCATTGGTGGTAAGTTCCTCCGATGACGCCATCATGGTGATGAACGGGGACGGCACGATCTCATTCTGGAACGAAGGCGCCCGAAGGACGCTTGGGTACTCGGAGGACGAGGCCGTGGGGATGCCGGTCCACGCGCTCTTCGTTCCAGGACACGAGGACCAGGCCTCCGATGCTATGGAGCTGATCAAGTGGGAGGGCGCAGCTCCCCCGTTCATAGCGGCGATGCGAACCAGAGGCGGAGGGACCATCCATGCATCGGTCCGCATCTCTCCCCTGAGGGATGAACAGGGGATGACGATGGGCGCAGCCCTCGTGGCACGGGACGTTACCGCGGATATCGAATCGCACGCCGAGTCGGAAAGAGCGGCGTGGAGAGAGCGGAAGCGTTTCATCGATATCGTGGACCAGATGCCCTCGTACATCATCCTGATGTCCCCGGACCGCCGGATCGTCTTTGCCAACCGCTCGTTCATAGAGCAGTTCGAGGAGCCCCGAGGGAGGCTATGCCATGAGGTCCTGTTCGGCAGCTCGGAGCCCTGCGAGGACTGCCAATCGTTCGAGGTGCTGAGAACGAACCGGCCGCATACTTGGGAGTGGACCGGCCCCAACAGCCGCCAGTACGCGGTCTTCGACTACCCTTTCATCGACGAGGACGGCTCCTCGGTGGTGCTGGAGTCGGGCGTGGACATCACCGAGAGGAGGCAGGCGGACGAGGCGCTCCGCAAGGCCGGCACATACAACCGGAGCCTCATAGAGGCCAGCCTGGACCTCATGGTGACCATAGGCCCCGATGGCAAGATCACCGACGCCAACTCCGCCACCGCCAACATCACGGGGGTCAGCCAGGCAGACCTCGCAGGCACTGACTTCTCCGACTACTTCACCGACCCCGCTGCCGCCCGAGCCGTATACGAGACCGTCTTCCGCGACGGGCTGGTCCGCGATTATGAACTGGAGATCCGCCGCCGCGACGGGCACATCACGCCGGTGCTGTATAACGCGTCGGTGTATCGCGACGACGCCGGAAACATCATCGGAGTGTTCGCAGCGGCCCGCGATATAACGGCCCGCAAGCGGTACGAGCGCGAGCTGAGGGAACGGCAGGAGCGGGAGACGGAACGCCTGCTGGAGCTTGAGAAGTTCCAGCGGTTGACGGTCGGCCGCGAGCTCAAGATGGTGGAGCTCAAGAAAGAGGTCGCGGCCCTGAAGAGGGAGATCGAGTCGTTGAGGGATCGGGAGGCATGATTCGATGCCCTCCCTGGATGGCCACAGCGAGGACGCGGAGCTTCAGGACCGCCTGGACATGCTACAGAAGGTACATCAAGGCACCCTGAGAGCCCTGGACAGCATACTCCTGGAGAAGAAGGAGCTCCTCCAGGTCAACACAGCCACCTTGAACCTCCTGGAGGACCTGGAGCTGGAGAGGTCCCGCTCGTTGGACACCCAGCGCGCTCTGCTCAACATGCTGGAGGACATCGAGGCGGAGAGGGCCAAGGTGGAAGAGACCAGGGCGGTGCTGGAGGCCGTGAACGCGGAGCTGGAGGCGTTCTCCTATTCGATCTCGCACGATCTGAGGGCGCCCCTGCGGGCCATCGGTGGATTCTCCCGCGCCATCTCCGAGGATTGCTGCTCTGCCCTGGACGGCGAGGGGCGACGTTACCTGACCTTGATCCAGGATAACGTCCGGCGGATGGGGGACCTCATAGACGGGCTACTGGCGTTCTCCAGGCTGGGCCGGCAGAAGATACGGGCCTCGGAGATAGACCTGTGCGTCATGTCCAGGGAGGTGTTCGACGAGATCGCGTCGCAGGAGCCGGAGCGGGACATCAGCTATGTATGTAATCCATCGCCGCTGCTGTACGGGGATGCCATCATGTTCCGCCAGGTCATCGTGAACCTGATATCCAATGCCATCAAGTTCACGCGAGGGCGAGAGAGGGCGCTCATCGAGGCCGGCTACGCGGCTGACGTTGAAGGGGGTGCCTACTATCTCCGGGACAACGGCGTCGGGTTCGACGTGAAGTACGCCGACAAGCTGTTCGGCGTCTTCGAGAGGCTGCATCCGATGGGAGAGTTCGAAGGCACGGGTGTGGGACTGGCCCTGGTGGAACGCGTCATCACCCGCCATGGCGGGAGGGTATGGGCGACGAGCGCTCCGGGCGAGGGAGCGACGTTCTTCTTTACGACGTCGGGGGTGAGATGAGATGATGGCCGAGAACGGGGCCGAGATCTTGTTGGTGGAGGACGATCCCAACGATGCCGAGCTGATCAAGCGGGCTTTCAAGAAAAGGAAGCTGGCCGGCGGGATGGTCCACCTGAAGGACGGGGCGGAGGCGGTGGAATACGTCATGAGGTACTGCTGCTGCGACCGTCCGGAGGGGCCGCTCCTTCCGAGCGTCGTCCTGCTGGACCTCAAGCTACCCAAGCTCAACGGGTTCGAGGTGCTGCAGAGGATAAAGGCCGACGGGTGCACCAAGAGCATTCCCGTGGTCATCCTTACCTCTTCGCAGGAGGAAAGCGACATCGTCGAGGCGTACGCCCTTGGCGCCAACAGCTATGTTACCAAGCCTATCGATTGCGACGCGTTCTCCAAGACGGTGGTGGACATGGGATCGTACTGGCTGGAGCTGAACAGGACGCAGCGGGAGCCAGAAGGTGGCGCCCGATGACCGGACGCCGTCCGCACATCCTCATACTGGAAGATAGCGAGTCCGACTATGTGCTTGCGATGCGGGAGCTCGCCCTTGGCGGCCTCAATCCGGAGATCAGCTGGGTCAAGGACCGGAGCGCGTTCCTTCAGGCGCTGGAGAGTTCCGACCCCGACGTCGCGCTCTTGGACCATTCCCTCCCTGGCTTCGACGGCATAAGCGCGCTGAAGATGTTGCAGGAGATGAGGCCTGACGTTCCTGCCATCATCGTCTCCGGTGCCATAGGGGAGGAGCTGGCCATCGAGACGATGAAGGCCGGTGCCAGCGACTACGTGCTGAAGCAGCGCATCGAACGCCTGGTGCCCGTCACGCTGAGGGCACTGCAGGAGACCGAGCAGCTCCTTGCGCGGAGGCGGGCAGAGGAGGCGTTGCTGGAGAGTAGGAAACGGTACGAGGCGCTGTTCTCATCCAGCAGCGAAGGCATATGCGTGCACGAACTGATGCGAGACGAGAGCGGCAGGGCCGTGAACTATCGGCCCTTGAACGTCAATCCAGCCCTGGAACAGATGATCGGCATGCGCAAGGAGATGATGGTCGGGGCCCTCGCATCCGATATCTATGGCTCCCCGATACATCTGGAGCGGTTCGCAAGGGTGATGGAGACAGGGGAGTCGGCCTCCTTCGAGGACACTAGGCTCCGGCCTGGCAAGACGTTCCTGGTATCGGCGTTCCCCATTGAGCCTGGCAACTTCGCCACCCTGGTGGTGGACATCACCTACCGAAAGGAGCTGGAGATGCAGCTGGAGCAGAGGGCAGAGGAGCTTGCCCGTTCCAACGCCGATCTGCAGCAGTTCGCGTATGTGGCATCGCACGACCTGCAGGAGCCTCTGCGCATGGTGTTCAGCTACCTCGCCCTGCTGGAGAAGCGATGCGGCGATGACCTGGACGACCGGGCGAAAGAGTGCATATATTACGCCAAGGAGGGAGCCATCAGGGCCAGGGACCTCGTGCAGGACCTGCTGGAGTACAGCCGGGTGGGCTCCAGGACGAAGCCCTCGGAGATAGCGGACATGGAGCGTCTGCTCGGCCTGGCATGCAGGAACCTGAGGGAGCTGATCAGGGAGGAGGGGGCGGTCATCGATCACGATCCCTTGCCGCGCCTTCCGGCCGACGAGGCTCAGATCACGGCCCTGCTTCAGAACCTGGTCAGCAACGCGATAAAGTTCCACGGTCCCGGGAGGCCGGAGGTCCGCGTCAGCTGCTGCGAGGAGGGGGGCGACTGGATATTCGAGGTCCGGGACAACGGCATCGGCATCAGGATGGAGGACCAGGAAAGAATATTCCTTTTGTTCCAGAGGCTTCACACGCGGGAGGAGTATGAGGGCACCGGCATCGGCCTCGCGATCGCCAAGAAGATCGTGGAGCGGCACGGCGGCCGCATCTGGGTGGATTCACGACCGGGCGAGGGCTCGTCGTTCTACTTCACTCTGCCCAATGGATGCTCGCGCTGAACCGCCCCCTATGGCCCCTTCTGTCGCCACAGCCTATCGATCGCTCAGGCCGCCTTCTCCTCGACGCTCCTCACCTTCCGCTCGATGGCGTTGCTCTCCCCCTCCCTGTCGTCGATGCGGATGGAGGTGACGACCCGCCGGGACATGGAGCGGACCTTTTTATGGCATTCTCCGATGACCCTCATGACCTCGTCATATGCGCCCTCAATGATGGTGCAGGTCGCGGTGAGCTCATATCTCAGACCGCTCGCCTTGACTATCTTCAGGCATTCCGCCACGAATGGGCTGAGGCTCTCCCCAGACCCTATGGGTATGATGGTGAACTCGGCGATCATGCTTCATTACCTCTACTGATAATCAGTTGTCGGCCCTTCTTATATTCGGCGGTCGGAACATTGATTGTTTGAGGCCTGAGGTTAAGTACATAAGGGGACAATTCTATAAATTGATAAATATCAGTAAATCAATTTATAATCCCTGTTCCCAAGAATGTCACAGGTGCTTAAGCCTAGGGCTGTAATCGTCAGAGGGGGATAAGAAATGAACAAAAATCAAAAAGAAGGGTGCAGCGAGACATTGAGCTTGGATGAGCTGACCATCGCGATCCGCAACGGGATCGATCGGGATGGCATGCCTGATGAGGAGGCCAAGGGAATGGCCCAGCATATCCTCAATTTCTTTGGATATTCCGAAAGGATCATCGACAACATACTCGAGCCCGAGGACCGGGATGCCTTCTACATGCTCGAGGACACCGGCATACTGACCACTGAGAGGGAGGAGACCACCCTGTACGATGGGCGGGAGTGGCGCATCCACTACTGGCTGTTCAAGAAGGACCGCATCAGGAGCCTGATAAACGCCGAGTCGCCCCAGATGGACGAGAATGAGAGGGAGCCCAGCATCTACGAAACACTAGATTCCGAAAGTTGGAAAAGGCCGGCCTGAGGTCCGCTCTCAGCGGGGCGTCCGTTCGGGGCGCCCCCTCCTTCTATTTCTCTTAGGGCGCAGGTCCCATGGTATGGCGGCCTGCCCATGATGAGTGCGCAACAGATTTACGGCAAAAAGGCCATGGTCCCGCATGGGGTTCCGCACCTCCGCTACCACCAGGTTGCTCCGGGCCGTCTTTGACCTCCGTTTTACCATGGCCCGGCTGACCCGCCTGCCCATACTGGGCCGGGGGGTGGAGAAGGCCCTGTTCGACCAGGACGACATGTTTTACCTTCCCCGCGATCGCACCGTCAGCGCCAATAGGGCGCAGGAGATCGAGATGGGCCTGGAGGTGCGGCCCGAGAACGTCATGCTCCCCTCGCAGGTCATCGATCATTTCCTGCGCCGGTCTCGCTACATCTTCATAATGAACACCTGTATGTGCCGCGATGCCAGCGACTGTCATGACTACCCTCGCGATCTGGGATGCATCTTCCTGGGGCGCGGGACCACCAGGATATCGCTCGAGATGGGCCGACATGTCACAGTGGATGAGGCCATCGAGCATATGCGCAAGGCGCGGGAGAAAGGCCTCGTCCACCTCATCGGCAGGAACAAGATCGACAGCGTGTGGCTGAGCGCCGGCCCCAAGGAGGACCTCCTGTCGATATGCAACTGCTGTCCCTGCTGCTGCCTGTGGAAGATGCTCCCCCAGCTGTCCCACGGCATCGCCGATAGCGTCACCAGGATGCCCGGCGTGGAGGTCCGGGTGACCGACCGCTGCACCGGCTGCGGACGGTGCGCCGATGAGGGCTGGTGCTTCGTCGATGCTATCACCATGCAGCACGGGCATGCCGCGATCGATGAGCGCTCATGCCGCGGCTGCGGAAGGTGTGCCGAGAGATGCCCGTCGGGCGCCGTGGAGGTGACGGTGGTCGACACCGCGTTCATGGAGCGCGCCATCGGCCGCATCGAGCCGCTGGTGGACCTGGATGCCAGATGAGCGCTGTTTTCCGTTCGGAGAACCGACCGAAAGACCATTATATGTAATGACTTTGGGATGAGGTAATGGACCTCTTCCCCTATCCCCTCCGGCCGTTCCAGGCCGAACTTGTGGATACGATCTCATCCAGCGTCGGCTCCGGAGGCCACTTGGTGCTGGAGAGCGGCACCGGGACTGGGAAGACGGTCTGCTCGCTGTCGGGTGCGCTGGGCCCCGCGCTCGAAAAGGGCAAGAAGATTTTGTACCTCACCCGCACCAACTCCCAGCAGCGTCAAGTCATGCTGGAGCTGCGAGAGATCAACGAGAAGCGGCCGCTCCTGGGCGTCGGGATACAGGGAAGGCAGTCCACCTGCCCCCTCATACAGCGGGACCCCGAGTTGAGGACCGGCACGCCGGAGGAGCTTTCCAAGCTGTGCTCCGAGCGGAAGGCCCGCTCCATGCAGGGCAAGGAGGGCGGATGCCGCTTCTACGATACGACGATCTCCACGCCGTTCCAGGAGGTGGAGGACTACTGCCGCAAGCACCTCCCCACGGTGGAGGAGTTCGCCCAGTACTGCGATGGCAAGGGCCTGTGCCCCCATGAGCTGGCCAAGGACCTTCTGCCCGGCGCCGAGGTGGTCACCGCCCCGTACGCCTACTTCTTCATGCCGTTCATCAGGAACAACCTGCTAGACTGGATGAACGTTCCGATCGAGGACCTGGTGGTCATCGTGGACGAGGCCCATAACCTTCCTGAGTATGCCAGGGAGATCCGTTCGGTGAAGCTGTCCATCCACCTCCTCGATCTGGTGTCCAAGGAGGTCGACGAGCACGGCGACCCCGAGGTGCTGGAGGGCGTGAGCGTCATGGATGTGCTGCAGGTGCTGAGGGAAGGCCTCGATGCCGCCATGGAGGAGTACCTGATCGAGGACGATGGACTGATCCCGCCGTCGTTCCTCGACGAGGTCCTCATGGCCGCGTTCACCGCCACCTCCAACAACCTGATGCTCATGGCCAAGAACCTGATGATGCTGGGGGAGAGCATCCGCGATGCCAAGAGGAAGGAGGGCCGCCTTCCCCGCTCCTACATGCACTCGCTGGGCGCCAACCTCATGTTCTGGATCGACATGGATGAGGAGCACTATGTCAAGCTGGTGGTCGGAGGGGAGAACCCTGCCTTCGAGGCGTACTGCCTCGACCCCTCGCTGGCCGCCAGGCCTCTGCTGGATTGCAATGCCACGGTGCACATGTCCGGCACCCTGGTGCCTCTTAACGAATACCGCGATTCCCTGGGGCTCCCGGCCGACAGCCGCATGTGCATGTTCCCCTCCCCGTTCCCTCCAAAGAACCGCGCCGTGTTCCATCTGGATGACGTGACCACCAAGTATGAGGAGATGATCCGGGACGAGGAGATGGTCAACCGGATGGAGGACCATGCAGTGTCCCTGTGCAATGTCATGGACCGCAACACCGTGGTGTTCTTCCCGTCATACCAGCTGATGGACCGCTTCATCAAGGACGGGGTGCTGAAACGCATCCGCAGGAAGGTGCATCTGGAGCAGAGAGGGATGCCGCAGTGCGACCTCATGAGCGAGGTGGAGCATTTCAAGGCCTCGACGGAGGGCGCGGTGCTGTTCGCCGTCATGGGCGGAAGGGTCAGCGAGGGGGTCGATTTCCCGGACAAGGAGCTGGAGGTGGCGATCCTGGCCGGAATACCGTATCCGAAGCCGACCGCCAAGCAGAGGGCGCTGCTGCACTACTATGAGGTAAGGTTCGGCCGCGGGTGGGACTATACGGTGAAGGCGCCGGTGACCCGCAAGCTGCTGCAGGCGGTGGGCCGGCTCATACGCACCGAGAACGACGTCGGCGCGGCCATCATCATGGACCGTAGAGCGGCCCAGTTCTCCGTCCAGCTGCCGTCGGTGCCGTCGGAGCATCCAGTGAACGACGTCATCAACTTCTTCAAGGACCGAGGGCGCTGAGCCCTTCGACGATTGTACGATACCTCTTTCTGCTCCATTAAATACCGAGGAGATTTCCTCTGTCGGAACACCATGACCGACCACCCAGTCACTCGGACCGTGATGATCGATCGCACCGCCAATCCCGCGCCCCTCGGCCTGATGGGCTTCGGGATGACCACCATCCTGCTCAACCTGCACAACGCCGGTATCATCGCCCTGGGCGGGGCCATCCTGGCCATGGGCATCTTCTACGGCGGCCTGGCCCAGGTCTTGGCCGGCCTGATGGAATGGAAGAAGGGAAACACCTTCGGCACCACCGCTTTTACGTCCTACGGTTTCTTCTGGCTCTCCCTGGTGGCCATCTGGCTGTTCCCCGCCCTGGGATTGTGGGAGGCGGAGAGCAAGCAGGCCATGGCGTTCTACCTGGCCCTGTGGGGCGTCTTCACCGCCTATATGTCCATCGCGACCTTGCGGTCCAATCGCGGCCTGCAGTTCGTGTTCATCACACTGGCCATGCTGTTCTTCGGACTGGCCGCCGGTGACGCCACCGGCATCGCTGTGATAACCGTGGCGTCCGGCTATCTGGGGATCGTGTGCGGCGCCGGCGCCGTCTACGTAGCCATGGCCGAGGTGCTGAACGAGACCTACGGCCGTCCGGTCCTGCCCCTATGGCCCGTGAGCGGCAGGAAGGAAAAGGCTTCTGCTCCGGCGGATTGAGCTCACCGGCCCCTCTGGCCGAATACCAGGCAGTCCTTCCGGCAGGCGTCAAGGCACCTGCCGCACAGGTAGCACTCGCTCATGCTGCTACCCGGGACCGGCTGGCTGGTGGGGCAGACCCTGACGCACCGTCCGCAGTCGGTACAGTCGGCTCTCCGGTGCAGGCCGAGGGCGCTCCGTCGGGATGCCAGCTCTGATATGGCTCCGAAAGGGCACAGCAGCCGGCACCAGGGGCGATATACCAGGACGGAGGCGGCGAGCACGATCAGGAACATGGTGCTCGCTCCGAGAACGAACCGCAGGTCGTAGAACCGGAACGGGTTGACCGATAGGAATACAGGCGTCGCCACGGCCATGACGGCCAGCATAACGGTGAAGGCGGCCCTGATCAGCCGGGGATGGTAACGGTCGATGTTCACCTTGCGCTTGGTGGCATGGGACATCAGCTCCTGCGCCGCCCCCAATGGGCAGGCATGTCCGCAGAACAGTCGCCCGGTCGCCAACGCCAGCGCGGTAAGCAGGGCGAGGCCGAGAAGGGGCTGCACGGGCACCTGGCCCAACGAGAGGCCGCGGACGGCCTGATGGAACTGTGTCACCGGGTCGGGGACACCCCCAAGCAGAAGGCCGCCGATCATTACGGTCAAGACCGCCGCCGCGATCGCGCCCTTCCGACCCATCCTTCCTTTCGCTAGCAGGACGGCCATTATCGCCATGATGATGAGGGCGTAGGCGAGCCCGAGAAACATTGCGTTCGGTATCACGCCCCCGCCAGCCTGCGGGCCGCTCTTTAAATTATTGTCACTAGTTGAGGGTGCTAGGGTTCCAAATGCATTTCGAAGAGAACACTCTGGAGGTGCTCCGCGCTCTAGGCCTCACCCATTACGGGGCCAGGGCCTACTACGCCCTGACCGCCCTGGGGCCATCGGGGGCGGCAGCTCTGGCCGAGGAGACGGGCATCCCCCGCTCCAAGATATATGAGGTCCTCGGGCGGCTGGTGCGGGAAGGATGGGCCACCGCCACCGACACTCGTCCGCTCCGATACAGGCCCCGGGACCCCCGGGAGGTCCTGGCGGCGCGTCGCGAGAGCATCACGGCCAAGGTCGACGGGGCCTCGAGGGAGCTGTCCGGCATGTTCGATCGGGCCGTGGAACGGGAACCGCCCAATGCCTGGATGGTGCGGGGCGAGGAGAACATCGTGGCGCGCGTGAGCGACCTGATGAGACGGGCCCGGGAAGAGGTCCTCTTCCTGGGGGCATTATATCTCCCGGGCGAGCTGGACGCACTGGACCGCCTGGTCCCCGAAGCCCGGAAGCGAGGCGTGAAGGTCCGGGCGCTGGTGCGGGAGGGCATCGCCACCGACCGCGGGGAGATCATCCTGGCCCGGCGGCTTGCCGGCCTGACCCCGGAGGTGAAGGTCATGTACACCCCCGTGATCAAGTTCGTCATTGCAGATCAGCGGGAGATCATGATCATGTTCTCCCTGGTGACCGGCGAGGTGGCCGACCTGACCAACGCCCTGGCCATATGGATGCCTCGCACGGAGGTCGCCGCGCTCATGCGCAGCAACTTCATGCTGATGTGGAACTCCGAGCGGCTGGGACTAGAGTAGCACGCTCTTCTGAGTGGGCTTGGGCAGCTTCATGACCAGGACCCTCAGCGGTGAGGAACCAGGGTTCCGAAGGGTGTGAGGGATGTTGACAGGGCTCTCCACCAGTGTGTCCCGGCCGACCACCCGCACCTCGTCACCGATCTCCACCTCGCACTCTCCCTCCACGACGTAGAAGACGCAGTCGACGGGGGTGACGTGCTTCTTGAGCCCCTGCCCCGGCATGATGGTGAGATGCGTGATCTGACCATGGTCATGGTTGTAGATGGTCTTGGACTCCACCCCGTGAGGGTTCGGGCGGGTCGGCGCTGATGACACCTCGGTGACTATCATGCTGCTGCTACGCGTCGGAAGGATGATAATGGTGACGCCTAAATCCCCGCATTCGCTCGATGCGTGTGGCACGCGGCGGCGTCAGCATTGGCAAGAATAATCTACTGGTTAGCGGATTGGCCTTTCCCATGGACATCCTGACAGCGGCCCTCATGGGGCTGGTGCTGTTCCTCCCCGCGCTGATCCCCAACTCCGCCGCGGCGCTCTTCGGGGGCGGGACGCCGGTCGACTTCAACCGCACCTGGCGGGGCAAGAGGGTCCTTGGGGATGGAAAGACCTGGCGGGGCCTGTTCGGCGGCGTCGGCTCCGGCATACTCATTGGCCTGCTGATGCTGGCCATCGCCTACCTTGCCGGCTCGGAGGACGGCTTCGGTTACGGGCCGTTCCCCGACAGCGTGGGAGTGGTGGTCTGCCTGGCCCTCGGCTCCCTGGTGGGCGACATGGCCGGGGCGTTCATCAAGCGCCGGCTGGGAATGGCACGCGGCCAGAAGGCGCCGGGGCTGGACCAGTACGACTTCGTGGTCGGAGCGTTGCTCCTGACCCTGCTGGTGTACCCTTCGTGGGTGCTGTCGACCTACGTGGAAGGAGAGGCGATAGCGGGATTGATCACACTGCTGATCTTCGTCCCGCTGCTCCACCGCTCAGTCAACATCATCGGGTTCAAGATGGGCAAGAAGAAGGAGCCGTGGTAAGATGGTTGCAAGGATCAAGACCGCTCTGATGGACTGCGGCGCGTTGGCATATGGAGATTTCACTCTCGCGTCGGGCAAGAAGAGCCCCTATTACATCGACATAAAGAAGGCCAGCACCCAGCCGTACGTGCTGGAGGCGGTGGCCGATGAGATGGCCCGCCTGGTCCACATGGAGGGGCTGAAGTTCGACCGCATCGCCGGGGTGGTCCTCGGCTCCATCCCCCTGGCGGTGGCGCTGTCCCTGCGCACCAAGGTGCCGTACATCATGGTGCGCAAGGAGAAGAAGGACCACGGCACCGGGAAGCTGATCGAGGGCACTCTGCTCGACGGCGAGAAGGTGCTCATGGTGGAGGATGTCATCACCTCCGCCGGTTCGGTCGCCGAGGCCATCTCGACCGTCCGGGCGGCCGGCGGCGAGGTCGCCATGACGATATGCGTGGTCGATCGCCAGGAAGGAGGAGGGGAGCGCCTGAAGGACCTCGGAGTGGGTCTGCGCTCGCTGGTGACGGCCGAGGAGCTGCTGAAGTGACCGTCGCGCGCGACTGCGCCGCCTGCGGCCTGTGCCGCGGCCGCCTCAACGTGGTGTGCCCGGACGGGGATCCCGATTCCCCGGTGGCGTTCGTGGGCGAGGCCCCGGGGCAGAAGGAGGACGAGACCGGGAAGCCCTTCCAGGGGCGGTCGGGCAAGGTGCTGGACAAGCTGCTGGAAGAGGAAGGTGTGCCGCGTTCGTCGATCTACATCACCAACACCGTGAAATGCCGGCCGCCGGGCAACCGCGTTCCGACCGCGGAGGAGATGGCGGCCTGCCTTCCCCATCTCGAGGGGGAGCTCCAGGGCCGCCGCCTGATCGTGGCGCTCGGCCGGACCGCCGCACGGGACCTGCTGCGCCGCGAGGTCAAGCTGTCGGAGGAAGTGAACCGGAAGACCACCGTCACCATCCGGGGCAGGGAGATCGATATGATCGTGACATATCATCCGGCGGCGTCGTTCTACAATGCCAAGGCCAAGGACGCGCTGCGCGAGACCATCAGGTTCGCAAGGACTTATCTCGGGGCCCGCGGAAGCGCTTCTTCCACAGGAACCTGAAGTTCTTCCACCCGTCCTGCCAGGAGGACAACTTGACCTCTCCGACGCGGCGGCGGTAGTGTATCATGACCTCCTTGGAGCGGAGCTTGCGGAATGCCTCGATCTTTATCTCCTCGGAGAAGGGCATGCCGTCGTCCTCCACCCTGACCTTCGAGAGCGCTTCCCGGCGGAACACCCACATTCCGCTCTGCGAATCGCGGATGATCCGCCCGAACAGCAGGCGGGTGGTGAACGACAGCGCCAGGTTGCCGATCTTGTGCATGTCGCTCATCGCCCCCTCCTCCATATGGCCAAAGCGGTCGGTGGTGATGAACTCCAGGTCCTCATTCTCCAGTATCTCCATTAGGGGAATGATGGAATCGGCGGGGTAGGTGCAGTCGCCGTCCAGGGTGGCGATGATCTCCCCTTTGGCGTTGGCGAAGCCGGTCTTGTAGGCGCGGCCGTAGCCGCGGCGAGGCTCCTCTACCACCACAGCGCCTTTGGCCAGGGCGATCTCCCGGGTGCGGTCCCTGGACATGCCGTCCACTATGATGATCTCGTGCTCCACGTTGCCATCGAGGGCGGAGGACAGCTCGTCCATTACCTGGCCGATGCACTCTTCCTCGTTCAGGGTAGGTATGACGACGCTCAGCTTCAACAGGACCGCCCCCAAAACAGGCGTGGGCTAATTAAGATGTTGCCCCGCGAGAGGGCGCCCCTACCTCGGTTCGGCATTCCCGCCCTCTATGCCGGGTTCCTCGGCCAGCTTGAATCCGACGTAGCCGAGGAGCGCCACGACCAGGCGGGTGAGCGACCAGAAGTTCATCTTCTGCCGGAACATCTTGAGAGGATCGTACTTCCCCCACAGGTTCCCGTGCTTCATGGTGAGCTGCTTCCTGCCCGCCCCGTTCCAGAATGCCTGCTTATAGAATCCGTACACCGTCGACTTCGTACGCCGGTATATGATGGCGTTATGATTGTACGCGATCTTGTAACCGGCATCGACGGCGCGGTAGTTCAGATCGATGTCCTCGGCGGTGATGAACCAGGTGTCGAAGCCACCCAGCTCCTCGAGCACGCTGCGGCGGAAGGCCTCGTTGGCCGATGGATACGAGACGTCGAAGCCCCTGTGCTGCAGCTCCACCCGGTCCAGGTCCTCCCACGCTTTCAGGCCGATCATGATGGAGCGGCCGGCCACGATGTCCGCGCCGTCCTGAAAGCTCCTCCTCAGCTCCTTCACCCAGTTGGGATTGGCCAGATCGTCCCCGCCGGTGAAGGCCACGATCTCCCCGGACGCTTTGGATATGCCATAGTTGGTGCTCGCCCCCCGTCGTCCCGGCTTCACGTAGAGCTTGACGGAAGGGTACCTGTCAACATAGGTCTGGACGATCTCCCGGGTGCGGTCCTCGGAGGCGGCGTCGACCACGATTATCTCCACCGGACCCTCCTGTATGACCATGGAGTCCAGGAGATCGGCGATGTACCGCTCCTCGTTCTTGATGTTAAGGACCACGCTGACCAGCATCTGGCAAGATATGGGCAACGGGAATAAAAAAGGTTGGAGGCCGGGGACGGGCGCCCATAATGGCCTCCAGGGCGGCAAGGGGCAGGAACACCATAACGTCCAGAGCGTTCCCCTGGATGTGCAAACCCTTATTGGCAAAGAGTCGATTCATTAGGCGCAATGAAGCTCTTGGCCACCTATCACTCCATCGCCGACTGCGATATCGGCGAGGGCACCGTCGTCAGGGATTTCGTCAACCTGTATGGATGCAGGATCGGACGGGACTGCAAGATCGCCGCCTACGTCGAGGTGCAGAGGGGAGTGGTCATCGGCGACCGCTGCAAGATCGAAGCATTCGCGTTCATCCCGTCGGGCGTCACCATCGGGAACGAGGTGTTCGTTGGCCCCCATGTATGCTTCACCAATGACCTCCACCCCCGGGCGGTGGGCGAATGGTCGATCACCCCCACCGTGGTCAAGGACGGCGCCTCCATCGGCGCCGGCTCGGTCATCGTTTGCGGCGTGACCATAGGGGAGAACGCCATGGTGGGCGCCGGCTCGGTGGTCACCAGGGACGTTCCGGCGGGCGCGACCGTGGTCGGCAATCCCGCCCGACCCATCAAGAGGAGGGAGTAGGATGGCCAGGATCCCGCTGGCGCGGCCCGCCGTCACCGAGGAGATGATCGAGGCCATGTCCCAGGCGTTGCGGGACGAGCGCCTGGTCATGGGAGAGAGCGTGTTCAAGTTCGAGGAGGAGTTCGCCCGGTACATCGGCACCGATCACGCCGTGTCCGTCTCGTCCGGGACCGACGCGCTAATGCTCTCCATGCTGGCACTGAACATCAGGGCCAGGGAGGTGATCACCACCCCGATGTCGTTCATCGCCACGGCCAATGCGGTGCTGCACGCCGGCGGCGCTCCGGTGTTCGCCGACGTGCTGCCTGACGGCAACATCGATCCGTCCGAGATCAGGCCGGTGAGGGAGACCGCTGCGGTCCTGCCGGTGCATCTGTACGGCAACCCGGCCCGCATGGATGAGATCGTCGAGGCCGCCGGACCGAAGGTCAAGGTGATCGAGGACGCCTGCCAGGCGCATGGCGCGTCGTACAAGGGAACGAAGTGCGGTTCGTTCGGCGATGCCGGCTGCTTCTCATTCTACACGACCAAGAACATGACCGTGGGCGGGGACGGCGGAATGGTGACGACGAACGATGAGCGGCTGGCGAAAGATGTCGGCAAGCTCCGCGACTGCGGGCGCATCTCTCGATACGAGCACGACGTGTTCGGCTTCACATCCCGTTTGAACACCGCCAACGCAGCGTTCGGCCGCGTGCAGCTCCGACATCTGGACGAATGGAACGAGCGGCGGAGGGCGCTGGCAAGACGTTACTCGGAGCGGCTGAGGGACGTCCTGGAGGTCAAGCTGCCTCCGGAGGGTTCCAAGGACATCGTGCCGGTGTTCCATCTGTACGTCGTCCAGTGCGGCGACCGCGATGCGCTCGCCAAGCATCTGGCCGGCAACGGCGTGGAGACCGCGGTCCACTATCCGATACCGATCCATCTTCAGCCGGCGTACCGCGACGCCTACGGCTACTCTCGCGGCAGCTATCCGGCCGCCGAGGGGCTGGCCGCCACCGCGTTGTCGCTGCCATTGTTCCCTCAGCTGGAGGAGAGGCAGGTGGATGAGGTGTGTGAGCTCATCATCGAGCATTACGGAGGAAGGAGATGAGGCATTTCAACGTCGCCGTTCTCGGCGTGGGGTACTGGGGAAAGAAGATCGTGGACGAGTACAACAACATCCCGGGCGTGAACGTCCGGGCGGTGTCCGACCAGATGGACAAGAACCTGGACTTCTGCCGGGACCGCTACGGCGTGGAAGGGCTCTTCCACGACTATCGGGAAGTGCTCGAGGACCCTTCGATAACGGCCGTCAACGTGGCGCTGCCGAACGCTCTGCACTTCCAGGCGGCCAAGGACGCACTGGAGGCCGGCAAGCACGTTCTGGTGGAGAAGCCCATCGCCCTCAGCTCCCGCGAGGGGAAGGAGCTGGTGGACCTGGCGGAGGAGATGAACCTTACGCTGTCGGTCGGGCACATCTACCGTTTCAACAATGCCATGAATGAGGTCAGGCGGCTGGCCAGGTCCAACTTCTTCGGGCGGACCTTCTTCATGAACCTGATGTGGATGAACCTCGAGCCCTCCTACCCGGACCGCGACGTGATCATCGACCTGGCTCCTCACACCTTCGATATCGCCAACTTCATCTTCGATGCCTGGCCGACCATGATCTCGTGCACCGGCCGCGCCTATCGGAGGGAGAGCATGGAGGAGACGGCCTTCATCAGCTCGGAGATGCCCGACGGCACCATCGCCCACGCGACGCTGTCCTGGCTCACCCCTAGGAAGGTCCGCACGGTGGAAATCGTGGGAGAGAACCGCTCCGCCCTCATCGATGCGGTGTCGCAGGAGGTGACGGTCTACGAGTCCGGCTACACCTATCGACTGGGGGTCGAAAGGAACAACACCATACAGACGGAGCTGGTCCATTTCCTGCAGTCCATCGGCGATCCCCTCACGGAAACGAGGAACTCGGGGACCATCGGCGTCCGCACGGCGCAGATGATCGAGGGGGCCAAGCGTTCCCTGGCCGAGGGGTGCCGCGTCGAGGTGCCCCGGGAGCAGTGAGATGGGCGCGAGCGTCCTGATGCTCGTCACCAACGGCTTCCGCCCCGATCCCCGGGTGGCCAAGGAGGCCGAGGCGCTGGCCGCCGACGGCCATGACGTCACGGTGCTGGCATGGGACCGCGAGAACGCGTACCCGGACCGGGAGGAGCACCGGGGGGCCCACATCGTCCGCCTGAGGACCTGGCAGGCCGGCTCCATGCTGTCCTTCCTGCTGAACTATCCGCTGTTCTTCATGCGTGGCCTGCTGGCCGCGCTGCACCGGGACGATGACATCGTCCACAGCCACGATTTCGACACCCTGCCGCTCGGCTTCGCGATCTCGTGGATGAAGCGCATCCCGCTGGTGTTCGACGCGCATGAGAACTACGCCCAGATGATCTCCATCGACATGCCCTCGCTCGTTCCGCGCCTGGTGCTGTGGGCCGAAGGCGTGCTGACCCGAAGGGCGGAGCTGGTCATCACCGTCAGCGAGGTGCACGCCGCCCACATGAGGCCGAACGCCCGCCACGGCGTGGTGCTGGTGGAGAACTGCATCAACATCCCCAAGGACATTCCGGAGCCGCGGTTCGAGGGACGCGACCTCGTCCTCATCTACGTCGGGACTCTGGAGCCGATGCGCTACATCGTGGAGTCGATCGATGCCACGCTAGGCATCGACGGCTGCGTATACGAGCTGGCAGGCTGGGGCCGGCTGGAGGAGGAGGTCCGGAAGCGGTCGGACGGCGAACGGGTCCGATTCCTGGGGTTCATGCAGCACCATGACATGCTCAGGCGGATGGCCTCCAGCGATGTGGCACTGTGCCTCCTCGATCCTGCGAACGAGAACTATGTCGGTAATTCGCCGACCAAGATCTACGAGTCCATGGCGGTAGGCATTCCGGTGCTCACCACCGGCGGCACCACGAGCGGGGACCTGGTCGAAAGGGAAGGCTGCGGCCTCGTGATCGACTGGAGCGAGGACAGCTACCGCAACGCGATCGAGAGGCTGCGCGACCCGAGGCTGCGGAGCGAGCTGGGTAAGGCGGGCCGGGCGGCGGCGGAGCGGGAGTACAACTGGGACAACATGAAGCGCCGCCTGCTGGACGGCTATCGCGACGCGCTTCGGCTGCCCCTCTAGGCCGTCCGGGGCAGCCGGGGCACATGGCCGATGAGATGCCGCGGCGCCATCATGATGTGCGCCATCAGCCGCATCTGGAAGATGAACTGCCTTGGATCGTGGTAGCGGACCGACAGCCTGACCGCGTTCCCGGGCACCTCGAAAAGCGTGTCGAGGTACCATCTCAACGCCTGCTGGAGGGGCATCCGGCCGGTGCGTCCGAGGTTGAGTATCCCGGCGGCGTTCCATCCTCCCTTGCGGGCAAGGTCCTCCTGGGGATGGAAATGGTCCACGAACGGGCGCGACACCACCCATCGGTAGCCGGAACCGATGACCTTCTGGGTCATCAGCCAGTCCTCCCAGGTGTCCATGTCCGCCAGGTCCAGGTCCTCGATCAGCGCGCGCCTTATGAGGGTCGCGGAGGTCAGTCCCCGGTCCCCGGGCCTAAGGTCATATGTGCCCTTGTTCCCGAACCTCTTCTCGTAGCTGTGGGTGAGCATGTCCCGGTATGGTTCGTGCACAGAGCGCACCGCGCCCTGGACCGCCCCGACGTTCCAGTCCGCCCTGTCCATCAGGTCCTCGATGAAACCCTCCGGCAGCGAGATATCGTCGTCGATGAAGGCGACCCATTCCGTGTCGCTCTCCTTGATGCCCTTCATGCGGGCGGAGCCCAGCGACTTGGTGTCGTTGATCACGGTGGCACCGTGCCGTAGGGCGATGTCAACCGTGGCGTCCTCCGATGCTCGGTCCACAACGATGATGCGGCGCGGCCTCAGGTTCCGTCCGATCCCTTCCAGCGACCTCTCCAGCCTGGCCGCGGAGTTCCAGGTGGGAACTATGGCGGTCACCCCGCCGTGATCGCTGGCCATAGGCTCAGCGGCAATCATGACGGCACGTCCGTCACCGACGGCACTTAACTCTTTTCCGCCATCATTGCGGCGAAGGGGCAAAATGCCGGTTCAAGGCGATGTTCGCGGATCGTCGGCCCCGGGCGTTCGTCGAGCACGAATGGCGCTCCCGGACCGTATGGGTGGCGCACACGCGTGCAATAAATATTATATATGCAGCTTCGCATTCTATTCTCCCGTCCGACACGCGTCGGACTGTCACGATGGGATGCGACAAAGGGCGGTAGCATGGTTACGGCCCGTTTTCGTCTCCTCCGATTTCGGAGGTCGGATGTATCTTAGGCAGATAGAGCTGGAGAACTTCAAATCGTTCGGGAAGAAGCTGACAGTACCCCTGCTGGAGGGCTATACCGCGGTGACGGGCCCGAACGGCTCCGGCAAGTCGAACATCTCCGACGCCATCCTTTTCGTTCTCGGTCCCAAGAGCTCGCGGGCCATCCGCGCCGGGAAGCTCTCCGACCTCATATTCAACGGCGGCAACGACCGTTCGCCGGCCAGCTACTGCAAGGTGTCCCTGGTGTTCGACAACGGGGACCGCATGATCCCCATCGACGAGGACGTGGTCCGCCTGACCCGCCTCATCCGGATGTCCCAGGACCGCGAGGGCTACACCTCCTCGTTCTTCGTGAACGATCGGAAGTCGACCCTGGGGGAGTTCGACGTCCTGCTCAGCAATGCCCGAATCAGCGCGGACGGCTACAACTTCGTTCAGCAGGGTGACATCACCCGCATCACCACCATGTCCAACCTGGAGAGGCGCCGCATATTCGATGACATCTCCGGCATCTCCAAGTTCGACGAGGAGATCACCAAGGCCCGCGCCGAGCGGGACGAGGCGGACGCCAACATCGACCGCATATCGATCATACTGACCGAGCTGGAGAGGCAGATCGACCAGCTGGAGCAGGAGAAGGAGGTCGCCCTCACCTACCTGCGCATGAAGGAGCGGCTTACCCTCTCCAAGGCGCAGATGGCCTACCGGCGGAAGGAAAGCTCGGAGGCCGAGGCGGTGGCCCTCCAGGGTCAGATAGAGAACTACGAGCGCAACATCCAGGAGCTCAAGGACCGGCGGCTGGAGATCGCCGACCGCATCAGGGACCTCGACGCCCGGATGGTGAGCACCGAGCAGGAGCTGAGGGCCAAGGGCGGACAGGAGTTCCAGGAGCTGCGGGCCAAGATAGATGAGCTCAAGATCCGGGTGGCCAAGGCAGAGGACCGCTCCGCCCAGGCGCTGCAGTCGGCCACGGAGGCGGGCGAGGATCGCGCCAACCGGTCAGCGGAGAGGGAAGAGCTGCTCCAGGCCGCCGAGGGGATGACCAGGGAGAGGGACGGCGCCTCCTCCCGCCTGGCGGCCACCACCTCCCAGCTGGACTCCAGGAAGGAGGAGCTGGCCGCCATCCAGGCCGAGCTGAGCGACTGCGACGCCGAGCTGGCCGCCCTGGAGAAGGAGCTGGCGGCACAGGACAAGGAGGTCCGCCAGAGGGACGAGGGGCTGAACCGCCTTCACATGGAAAAGGAGAGGCTGGAAGGGCGCAGGGCCCGACTGGCCGAAGAGCTCGCCGCCCTGGACCGAAACATCGAGAGCCTCGACTTCGAGGTGGTCGATGCCGATGACCAGATCCGGTCGTTGAGGGACACCGACCGCGGCTCGGCCAAGGAGCTCAAGGACCTCCAGGAGAAGTATCTGGCGAAGAAGAGCGCGGAGTCCCGAATGTCCAAGGAGGCCGAGGAGCTGGAGCAGGCCATCCGCTCGCTGGGCCGGGAGCAGTCCCGCCTCAAGGCCGAGGAGGAGGCCGCCGGGGACATCGCCCGAGGCTACAACCGCGCCGTCCGCGGGATACTGGAAGCGAGGGACTCGCTCGCCATCCGGGGCATCCACGGCACCATCGCCGAGCTTGCGGAGGTCGACGACAAGTACGGCACCGCCATGAACATCGCGGCGGGGGGGCGCATGCAGGCGATCGTGGTCGAGGACGACAGCGTCGCGGCCGATTGCATTCAGTACCTCAAGCGGCAAGGCCTCGGGAGAGCAACGTTCCTGCCGCTCAACAAGATGCTGGACGGCCGCCCGAGGGGAAAGGCCATACTGGCGGCCAAGGATGCGGTGGGATTCGCCATCGACCTCGTGAGCTTCGACGAGCGGTACCGGTCGGCGTTCTGGTACGTGTTCGGCGACACCGTGGTGGTAGACACCCTGGACCAGGCCCGCAGGCTGATGGGGGGCGTCCGGCTGGTCACCATGGGCGGCGAGCTGCTGGAAGCCTCCGGCGCCATGGTGGGCGGAAAGGCCGAATCGTCCGGCCCCCGCTTCGGCGCCGCCTCCAAGGGAAAGCTGGACGAGGTCGCGGCCAAGCTGAACCAGGCCGTCCTGGCCGCCGAGCGGCTGGAGGGCGAGCTGAAGCAGGTGCGGCAGGAGATGAACTCCCTCCAGGACCGGATACGCGAGCTCTCCGGAACGGGAGGCGCGTCCGGGGTGACGCTGAAAGCGATGGAGTCCCGCCGACAAGAGCTCCGCGGCAAGCTTGACCAAGCCAGGGAGGAGCGCTCCATGCAGGAGGGGGAGCTTCAGCGGACCACGAAGGCCATCGCCGATATCGACGCCCGCATCGCATCCGACGGGAAGGAGCTGAACGTACTCAGGGAGAGGAGGGACGCCGACCGCTCGAGGCTTGAGGAGCTCGCTCCGGCCGAGATGTCCATCCGCCTCAAGCAGCTGCAGTCCGACGTCGTCTCCCTGACCGGCGAGGCCGCCGAGCTGCGCGCCTCGGTGCAGACGCTGGAGGCCAGGCTGCAGATGGGCAGGGAGAGGATCACCTCCCTCAAGGCCGAGGAGGAGCAGCTGGCCGACAAGGCGGAGCGGCTCCGCGCCGAGTCCCGGAAGGTCGGCGAGGAGGGCGCCAGGGCCAAGACCGAGCTGGCCGCGCTGCGCCGCATCGAGGATTCGATGGGCGCGGAGCTCAACCAGCTCCGAGAGAGGAAGGAGGCGCTGTTCCGGGAGAAGACCAGCCTGGAAGGTGAGCGCGACCGCCTGCAGAACAAGGTGGAGACGACCACTGACGTCATCGTCGGCCTGCGCACCCGCATTGGACAGTGCCACGACAAGGTCCGCGAGTTCACCGAGGAGCTGAAGCAGTACGACGTCATCGTCACCGGGCCGGTGCCCTCCTTCGATTCGCTTAGAGACGTTATAAGGCAGCTGGAGGGGGCCATCAGCGGCATGGGCGCCGTCAACCTCCGCGCCGTGGACGATTACGAGGAGAAGAGGAGGCGCCGTGCCGAGCTGGGCGCCGAAACTCAGCGGCTGGAGGCCCAGCGGAGCGACCTTATCCGGCTGGAGTCCGACCTCGACGAGAAGAAGAAAGTATCGCTGTTCAAGGTCCACCAGGCGGTCAACGAGAACTTCCGCCGATGCTACGCCGAACTGTCCCAGGGGGGCGAGGCGGAACTGATCCTGGAGAACCCGGAGCAGCCGTTCGAGGGCGGGCTCATCATGAGGGCGAAGCCCCGCCAGGGCAAGGCGCTGAGGCTTGAGGCGTTAAGCGGAGGGGAGAAGTCCCTCGCCGCGCTGGCGTTCATCTTCGCCCTGCAGGAGTACCAGCCGTCGCCGTTCTACCTCCTGGACGAGGTGGACATGTTCCTGGACGGGATCAACGCGGACATGGTGGCCAGGAGGGTTCAGAAGTCCTCCCGGACCGCCCAGTTCGTTCAGATATCTCTGAGGAAGATCACGCTCACCAAGGCCGACCACATAATTGGGGTCACCAAGCAGGACGGGGGCATCAGCCACGTCATCATCCGTCCGAACATCTCGGACATCAAGGACATCCAGGACGAGCTCAAGATACCAGACGAGAAAGTGGAAGAGGGGATTCAATGATGGGATGCACAGGTGCGGAAAAGGTGCTGGAGCATCTGATGTTCCACAAGGCCATGATCGACGAGGACGACCGGGCGGCCAAGATCGACCACTACCTCTCGGTGCTGGAGGAGAGCGAGGGCCGCATCGCGCCCCGCGACCCCCTGGACCGGTCCCTGGAGACGGTCTTCGAGCTGGTGCTGAGCAACGACCTCGATCCCTGGGATATCGACCTCATGGAGTTCGCCCGCCTCTACGCTTCGAAGGTGAAGGGCGAGGAGGAGGTCAACTTCGTCATTGCCGGCCGCCTCATGCTGATGGCATGGTCCATCCTGCGCATGCAGAGCGAGGGGGTGCTTCAGCGCTCCGAACGGAGGGAAGAGCACTTCGAAGATTGGGACCTGGAATGCCTTGACATCATCGACGAAGAGCCCCGGGTCCGGCTCTGCATGCCGGAGGAGGTCGACCTGGACGAGGTGGTCAGGCACAAGGGCTTCAGGCCGGTGACCCTGGTGGAGCTGCTGGACGCCTTCGAGGACGCCAGCCGCGAGCAGGAGCTGAACGACCGCCGGGAGAGGGCGAGGGCGGCGAACCGGGCGAAGCAGGACAAGTTCGACACCAAGGCCCACAACGACGATATGGAGAAGGACGTGGACGAGGTGTGGCGGCGCATCCAGCAGTGCGGCCCCGGGGCCATACGGCTGGAGGACATCTGGCTAGGAGGTAAGGAGGACCTTATCATGGTGTTCGTCTCGCTCCTGTTCCTGGCCCGAAGCGGCAAGATCTCGGTGTGGCAGGAGGACCTGCCCTTCGGACCGATCTCGGTGGAGGTCAGGATGGACTGGGACATCGGCACCCTGGAGGACGTACCGCCGATGCCGATGCCGACGGCCAAGGACCGCGAAGCGGTGATGTGATTTGGGAGCCGATGCCACCAGGATAGTCGAGGCGGTGCTGTTCTCGGCCTCCCAGCCGGTCAAGGTGTCCGAGATCGAGCTGCAGACCCAGATGGATGGCTCGACCGTGCGGAGGGCGCTCAAGAAGCTCGCCGCCGAATATGATGCCATGGGCTCCAGCGTCGAGGTGGCCAAGACCGGGGCCGGATACTCGCTCATCCTGCGCGAGGAGTACCGGCCGTTCGGGCGGCAGTTCGCCCCCAAGGAGGTGCCGGACGAGGTGCTGAGGACGGCGGCATGGATCGCGTACCATCAGCCGGTGATGCAGAGCGACCTCAATCGATCCCTCGGTTCCCGCGTCTACGAGGACGTCAGGACGCTGAGCCAGCTGGGTCTGGTACATGCCCGCAAGAAAGGCCAGACGCTCGAGCTGACGACCACCAAGCGCTTCTCGGAATACTTCGGCATCCAGGGGACCAGCCGGACGGCGGTCAAGAAATGGATGGACGAAAGGACCAAGGGGTGATATGACGGATGCTAGCAAGAACGTGCCGGAAAACATTCATCTGCCGATCAAGACGTACAATGGGGCCAGGAGCCGGCTGCCGTCATGGATCAAGAAGGGGGCCCAGATCGCGCTGGCCGGTGTGATAGTGGCGGTCATCGGCACAGGGAACGTGTCGACGTACTGGGAAGGGTTCCTGCAGACCACCGGAGCGCTGCTCGCCGCGGCGGGGCTGTTCATGATACTGTATACGGTGGCCGTCGAATGAGAGGGCCACGCTGGCATCTCCGCCTAAGTTCGCAAAGGTTTAAATTAGAATGCTACAATCCCTTCGGCAGTGAGTTTTTATGGTACTACCGCTCGCTCTGCTCGAGAAGTCCATGGATCACCGGATCTCGCTGCTCCTCAAGGACAGCCGCGTGCTTGAAGGGAAGCTTGCCGGTTACGACGACTACATGAACATGGTCTTGGAGGACACCGAGGAGCGCACCTCCGAGCAGACCCGCCGCCTGGGCACCGTGGTGCTGCGCGGGAACAACGTGGTCAGCATCTCTCCGCTGTGAGGGACGACGTGAACGCATGAAGGCGCTCATCCTGGCAGGCGGGCTGGGCACCCGCCTTCGCCCCTTGACGTTCTCGATGCCCAAGCCGGTCGTTCCCCTGCTGGGGCGCCCGCTGATCCGCCACCTCATCGATCCCCTGCCCGATGAGGTGGACACCGTCATCCTGGCGGTGTCGTACATGAAGGACTACCTTGAGACGTACTTCCAAGAGAACGACGTGGGCAGGGAGATCGTCCTGGTCAACGAGGACCAGCCGCTGGGCACCGGCGGGGCGCTGAAGAACGTCTCCAAGTGGTTGGACGACACCTTCTTCGCTTTCAACGGGGACGTGATCTGCTCCCTTGACCTCGATTCCATGCTCGCATCCCACCGCTCGCGCCGCGGCATCGGCACCATGGCGCTGTGGACGGTGGATGACCCGTCGGCGTTCGGGGTGGTCGCTGCCGACGATTCGGGCCGCATCACCACGTTCCAGGAGAAGCCCGCTCCCGGCGAGGCGATCTCGAACAGCATCAACGCCGGCGCCTACATCTTCGAGCCGGAGCTGCTGGACCACATACCCGAAGGGGTGGTCTCGCTGGAGAGGGAGGTGTTCCCCCATGTCCTTCACCGCGGCCTGTACGGCTTCGCCTTCGAGGGGTTCTGGGTCGATGCCGGCACCAGGGAGAGCTTCCTCCGCGCCCAGCGCACGCTGCTGGACGTCAAGGGGAGCACCGTGCCCTGTCCGGCCCGCCGCCTGGCAGGCGTCCGCCTCACCGGCAGCAATATGATCGAAGCAACGCACCTGGAGCCGAGCGAGATCGGTCCGAATGTGTACCTGGAGAAAGGAGCGGAAGTGCGGCGGGGCGCGAAGATCTCCGACAGCATGGTGATGGCCGGAGCGGTCATAGGCCGTGACGCCGTGGTCTCGGGCAGCATGATCGGCCCGGGGGCGGTTGTGGAGGACGGCGCCGTGGTGACAGGCACCATCCTGGCTTAGACGAACTCTCCGTCCAGGAACAGCGACCTCTTGAGTTAGTTTATTAAGAAAGGCCCCATTACACGGCTAGACTGGTCTACATGGGATCGGGCGATCGGCTGCTGGAGTTCATCTCAAGGCGGGGATTCAGGAAGGGCTGGACCGTATTCAACATAGCGTTCTTCCTCCTCTTCATCATCCTACCTACCGTATTCATCCTGTCCTATGCGGTCACCGACTGGTCCAAAATCCAGAACTACGTTCTCAACGACCCGGCCACCATGGACCTCATCATCGGCGCGGTGGCGGTGTCGTTCGAGATCGCCGCCATCGTCACCGTCATCGACTTCATCGCCGGCCTGCCAGTGGCATGGATGATGGCCCGGAAGGAGTTCAGGGGGAAGCAGTTCCTCGACACCCTCATCGATATGCCGCTGGCTGTTCCCACCGCCGCGCTGGGCTTCTCGGCGGCCATATTCTGGGCCGCCACCCCGAACCCGCCGCCGTTCTCCCTGGCCGTGATTTCCTCTCCCATGCTGCTGATCATCCTGCTCCATGTGGTGTTCTCGTACCCCTATATGGTCCGCTCTCTGACGGCCATCCTGGGAGGGATCGACGAGACCTACGAGACGGCCGGACGAACGCTGGGGGCCAGCCGCCTCACCGCGGTCCGGACGATCACCCTGCCGCTGTTCCGGGCCGGCCTGGTCACCGGCGCCATCCTGTGCTTCGCTCGCTCTCTCAGCGAGACCGGGGGCACCATCATCGCCCTGGCCACCCTGTACGGGAGGAAGATGGTCGAGGGTGACTTCCAGACCGGGCCGACGCTCATAGGGTTGTGGAAGGACGCCTCGGTGTCCGACCCCTCCCTGCTGCCCGCCCTGGCCTTCGTCAGCATACTGCTCATCGTCCTGGCGCTGGTCCTGCTGCTGGTGCTGAAGGTCGTGATCATGAAGGTCAGGTTGCCGCTGCGCAAGGTATGGCCCACCCCCGAGAAGCTGCTCAGCAGAGGCCTCTTCCCCAAGTTCAAGGACTCCTCGGCCGTGCTGTTCCTCGCGGCGATCGTCCTCGTTCCCTCGTTCTTCATCTTCACCTACGTGTTCACCGGAACGCCGGCCCAGGCCGACTGGGGCCTCTTCATCGACGCCTTGGTCACATCGTTCGCGGTGGCGTCGGTGGTGACTGTGGTCGATCTTGTGACAGGCATCCCGCTGGCGCTGTACATCGTCAAGAACCGCTCCGGCAGGCTGGCACAGCTGCTCGATGTCCTCGTCAACGTTCCTCTTATCGTTCCCACCGCCGCGCTGGGCTTCTCGCTCGGACTGTTCTGGAGCACCCTTGACTCCGGCGCGGCGGTTCCCATCCTGCTCATCATCCTGGCGCACATCGCATTCACCTATCCCTTGGTGGTCCGGAACGTGGTCGGCGCGGTCGAAGGGGTCGATCCGGCCTTCGAGGAGACGGCCCGCACGCTTGGCGCCAGACCGCTGCAGAGCTTCCGCAGGGTGCTGCTGCCCATGATCAAGGGCTCCATCCTGGCGGGGGCCATCATGGCCTTCACAAGGAGCCTCGGCGAGACCGGCGCCACTCTCGCCGTGGTGGCGAACGCCAACACCGCGCCGGTGTACATAGTCAATCTCGTCAATTCGCAGTCGTACTACCTGGCCGCCATGGCGTGCATCATACTGATCATCATATCATACATGTTCATGCTGCTGCTGCGGCGGTTCACCCGCGAGGAGGTGGTCTGATTCCGTCGGTAATGCTCAAGGGCATCACCAAGCGGTACTCCGACGTCACCGCCGCCGACGGCCTGGACCTGACGGTGAACGATCAGGAGTACCTCTGCCTGCTGGGGCCTACGGGGGCGGGCAAGACCACCGCGCTGAGGGTGATCGCCGGCCTGACCGCCCCTGACGAGGGCACGGTGCACTTCGATCAGCGGGACGTCACCTCGGTGGAGCCGGAGCACCGTAACGCGGTGCTGCTGTCGCAGACCTATTCACTCTTCCCGACGATGACGGTCGCCGAGAACATCATGTTCGGCCCCGACATACGGAATGTGCCCGATCGGGACAAGGAGCAGATGCTGGTTTCGCTGCTCGACCTGGTCCGCCTTACCGGCCGGGCCGGTTCCTATCCAAGGGAGCTGTCGGGAGGGATGCAGCAGCGCTGCGCTCTCGTCAGAGCGATCGCCACCAGCCCCGACGTGCTGCTGCTGGACGAGCCGCTGCGCGCTCTCGACGCCAGGCTGCGCATCGACCTGCGCCGGGAGCTGAAATCCCTGGCCAAGACGCTCGGCCTGACGGTCGTGCACGTCACCCATGATCAGGATGAGGCGCTGGTGATGGCCGACCGCATCGCCATCATCCGGGACGGCCGGATCGTCCAGGTCGGAACGCCGTCCCAGGTGTTCAATGAGCCCGCGTCGCCGTTCGTGGCGAACTTCGTGGGGCAGTCGAACTTCTTCACCGGGACGGTGGTGAGCTCCGGTCCCGACGGCTCGGAGGTGGAGGACGACGCGGGCCACAGGATGAAGTCCCGCCCTACCGACGTGCCGGTGGGAGAGAAGGCGGTCCTGGCAGTGAAGGTCGGACACACCCGCCTGCTGAAGCTGGAGGCGGCCAAGCTCCAGGGAAGGATCGAGCGCATGCTGTTCGAAGGGCGCGTGGTTCACGTCGATGTGGACGTGGACGGCGTGGGGCGTTTCTCCGCCAAGATCCCTGCCAGCCACGGCGGGCGGTACCAGGTGGGTGATGAGATCGGGGTCGGATGGAACAGGAACAAGGCCAAGCTGTTCCCGTATCCGGAGGGCGGCCTGGAGAACGAGCTGAGGGTGGACTAGATGCCGTTGGTCGAGATGAAGGGCGTGAGCAAGCGTTTCGGCAAGGTGGTCGCGTCCTCCGGCATAGATCTGAGGATCGAGGACGGCGAGTACGTCACCATCCTGGGGCCGTCGGGCTGCGGCAAGACCACCCTCATTCGCATGATCGCCGGCATACTCGAACCGAGCGAGGGGAAGGTCCTCATCGGCGGGCGGGACATGGACGGCGTTCCGATCGAGGAGCGGGACATCGGCTATGTCTTTCAGAACATCGCCCTGTTCCCCCACCTCAACATGCTGGAGAACGTATCCTACGGGCCGATCGTGAAGGACGTCAGCGAGGAGGAGCGCGTATCGGTGCCCAGGCAGTACCTGGAGCTGGTCAACCTGCTCGACCGCATGAGCATGTTCCCCTCCGCCCTGTCGGGAGGGGAGCAGCAGAAGGTGGCGCTGGCGCGCGCCCTTGCCTCGGGAGCCAGGCTGCTGCTGCTGGACGAGCCGCTGTCAGCGCTGGACGCCAGGGTGAGGATGGACCTCCGGTATGAGCTGAGGCGCATCACCAAGGACCTCGGCCTTACCGTCCTGCACGTCACACACGATCAGGAGGAAGCCATGACGGTATCGGACCGCATCGTACTCATGCGAAACGGCCGCATCATGGAGTCCGGCTCTCCCGAGCAGATGTACAGGGCGCCCAAGGAGCTCTTCACTGCCAACTTCATAGGGGAGACCAACCTGCTGGACGGCGTGGTCGCGGTCAGCGGGGACGACCGCACCCTGGTGGAGGTGAGGGACGGCTCGGTGGTGGAGGCGCAGCCCAGCGGATTCGAGCCGGGCGACGCGGTCGTCCTCTCGGTCCGCCCGGAAAGGGTCCATGCGTTGAACGAAGGCCTCAAGGCGGTCGTTCGCTCCATGTCCTTCATGGGGACCTACATCAGGGTGACGGCGGAGGCGGACAGCGAGGACATCCTGGAGTTCGACATCCCCGTTCCCAGGGGAGGGGATTTTAACGTTGGGGACAATATCCACCTGGGTTGGAGCATGGGATCGGCACTGGTATATCAGAGGCCGCCCGGCGGCATAGCGGAGGCGGTTAAGCTTGAATGAGCGCAAGTCGTTAATGGATTGGTTCGGGGTTAGGCGGGAGTCGATCATCATGACCGGCATTAGGAGCCACACCATCGCGGTGGGCGATGCCGCGGTCGAACTGAACAAGGCGGTCTCCGCCCTGTGCGGCAATGACCGGGAGGAGGCGATGGACGCGATAAAGCGCCTCCTCCTGGCGGAGGAGGAGGCGGACTCGTTGGAATCCTCCATCAGCGCCGACCTCAGCAAGGGGGACCTGGGCGCCAGGGAGCGCGAGGACCTCCTGAGACTGGTCCGCCGCATCGATTTCATATCCGACTGGGCCAAGGAGGCGGCACTCAACCTCCAGCTGATTCTGGAGGCCGAGGTCAAGGTATCATGCGACCTGTGGTCCCGCTACGCCGAGATGACCGGGGTGCTGGTCAAGGCCACCAAGGCGCTGCTCAACAGCATCGAGAACCTAGGTGTCAACAATGACAAGGCCAATCAGAGCAGCCGCGAGGTCGAGAGGCTGGAGCATGTCATAGATGACATGTACTTCTCCACCAAGAAGGCCATCCTGTTCTCCGACACCGATTCCAGAGCGGTGTTCCTGCTCCGCGACATGCTCCATGGCATCGAGAACTCCGCCGACAGCGTCAAGGACGTCGCCGACATCATCTACATACTGATTATATCGGATGCTCACAAATCAGGTAGATGATATGGAACAGCGTCTCTTCGGCACCAATGGCGTGCGCGGGGTCATCAACCAGGACATGAACGTGCAGCTGGCCATGGACCTGGGGAAGGCCATCGGAACGTTCATGGGCGGCAGGGTGGCCATAGGCAACGATCCTCGAACTTCAGCGGACATGATCAAGAGCGCGGTGTCCTGCGGCCTCATGGCCGCCGGCGCCGAGGTGATAGACATAGGAATGGTGCCCACCCCGGTGGTGCAGTTCTACGTCAAGGAGAACGCCCTCTCCGGCGGGGTCATGATAACCGCCTCTCACAACCCTCCCGAGTTCAACGGCATCAAGTGCGTCGACTCCGACGGCACCGAGATGCCCCGCCACAAGGAGGAGGAGATCGAGCGCATCTATTTCGGGAAGAAGTTCAGCTCGCAGGACTGGAGGAGCGTGGGGACTCTGCATCGCGCCACCGGCGCGGCCGACCCGTACCTGCGCAGCGTGATGTCGCTGGTCGATGCCGACGCGATCCGCGCCGCCGGCCTGACCGCGGTGCTGGACTGCGCCAACGGGGCCGGCTCGGTCACCGCACCCCGGTTGCTGGACGATCTGAACGTGAGGGCGATCACTCTCAACTCCAACCCCCAGGGGACCTTCCCGGGGCACCCCAGCGAGCCGGTGGAGGCGCACCTGCAGGACCTCATGTCCCTGGTGAAGGCGTCCGGCGCCGACCTGGGGATCGCGCACGACGGCGACGCCGATCGGACCATCTTCATCGACGACAAGGGCCGCTACCTATACGGGGACAAGTCGCTGGCCATCGTGGCGGAGCACATGGTCAGGGAGAATGGCGGCGGCACTGTTGTGACGCCGGTGTCCTCGTCCATGGCCGTCGAGGATGTGGTGAAGCGGGCGGGCGGCGAGGTCGTGTACACCCGCGTGGGCGCTCCGGTCGTAGCCAGAAAGATGATCGAAACGGGAGCGGTCTTCGGCGGCGAGGAGAACGGCGGACTCATCTTCCCGCGCCATCAGTACTGCCGCGACGGCGCCATGACGGTGGCCAAGCTGCTGGAGATTATCGCGTCCGAAGGGCCGCTGTCGGATCTGGCGGACGGCATCCCGCAGTACTGCCAGGACAAGCGCAAGATGGCGTGCCCGGAGGCGAGGAAGGAGAGCGTCCTGAGCGGTCTGGTGGAGCACTATCGCGGCGAGAGGGTGGACACCACCGACGGCGTCAAGATCTGGTTCGAGGGAGGATGGACGCTCGTCCGCCCGTCGGGAACGGAGCCGTTGTTCCGCATATACACCGAGGCAAGGTCCGAGAGCGATGCGGAGAAGCGTTCCTGCGATTGCCAGGCGGTCCTCGAGAGCCTCCTCGAGGACTGAGCCCCGGCCATTGTCCCACCGACCGCGCCGATGGCCTCGGCCGGTCGGCCTACTCATTGGATGAATTAAAAATAATGGACCCCGCCGATGGCGGAAGGGTCGCGGTTTCAGAAAGAAAGGTCGTTCAGACCTTGGTGATCTTTCTCTTGCCCATCGCCACCATGTAGAGGACCTCTTCGCCGGACTGGAGGGAATCCTTCAGCTCCGGGTCGACCGGCAGGGTGAAGTTCTCGAAAGTCTCCAGGTCCATGATCTCGGCCTCGTCCCCCATTACTGCCAGGATCTGCCCCTTCCTCTTGTCGATCATGGGCACCTGGATCTTGTGCTTCACCGGATGAACGACGCTCCTCTTCTTGCCGTCGAACAGACCGACCGCGTCGATCCGGCTCTTGGCCTCACCGTGCTTTCCCGGCTTGGAAGTGTCGATGGATAGGATCTTGCAGGGCTCCTCGTCGATTAGCATGTAACGCCCAACTTTGAGCTCCCTGACCTCAGCCTGCGTCCACATAGTGTATCCAATGAGGGAAATAGCACCCAGGTTATATATTTTGCTTATCCGGAAATGACCCGTCAGGCGGTTCCGCCAGGTTGTCATCAGGGGAGCGGCGCTACCGCCGTCCCTTCCCCCTCGGTCCGGGGCGGTCGCGGCGGCCTCCATGGCCGCCCTGCTTCCTGTCCCCCTTGGGCCTTGCGGGCGGCCGGGGCGGCGGTTCCGGGTACTTCTTCTGGATCTCCTCCACCCGCCTCGCAATGTCGGCGTTGAGCTCGTCCCCGATGAACTCTCCTTTGTAGTAGTCGACCCGGGCGGCGATGGCCAGCTTTCCGCCCATGGCCCTGGCGACGTTGCCCCTCTGCCAATAAGGGGCACGGTGAACGGTGGGGTGCTGGAATATGATGCCGTGCTTCGGAGGCCTCTTTCCCTGGCGGAGATGGGCGAACAGCGCCTTCTCCGCGCCGAGCAGCTGCACCGTTCCGGACGGCAGCACCGCCAGGCGGCGAAGGCCCCCGGCAAGGGAGATCAATCTGGCCCCCAGGCTCGGCCCCACGATGGCCGAGAGGTTGGGGGCGGTCTCCTCCATGCGTTCAGCGATGTACGACTCCAGGCGCCTCTTCTCCTCGTACAGCGACACCAGGGAGGCTGCGTATGAGCGCACCACTGTCAGGTCCTTCTCCTCCAGCTCCGCGCCGACCGACTCCAGTTGCAGGTCCAGCGATGCCAGGACGTCATCGCGCAGGCCCTTCTGGGCGATCAGCTCGGCATAGCGCTCCTCGCGGGCGTAGTCGTTCAGCTCCGGGAAGTGCAGGCCGTACCACTCGTGGAGCCGCTCTGACATAAGGTTGATCATCTCGATGAGGTCGTCCATGCCCCGGACGGCCTGAAGGATGAAGCGGTCCGCGGGGAGCGGCTCCCGGGTGCGGATCTTGCCGAGCTCCACCATGGCCTTCTGCCTCAGCTGGGGGGAGTAGCCGTAATCCTCGGCACGGATGAAAGATGAGTCCAGGAACTCTGGCTTGCCAAGGCTGGACAGCCGGGGCTCGGCGACCTTCATGCGCTTCACCGCCAGCCTCTCCTCCTCGGGGAGCAGCTCCCCCCTCTGGACCTTGGCCAGCTTGGCGGCAATGGTCACCGGGTCCTTCTCGAACAGCGCGTTCTTTACGATCCTCTCCCGCTCTACGAGAAAGACCCCGAACCACTTGGTGACCAGTATCATTCCTCTACCCCAACAGCATCTGGACCTTCTACTTTGGCATGGATAGGATGCGCTCGACCTCGTCCTCGGGGAGGTCCTCCGGCCTTCCGGCCCTTTCGGCCGTAAGCTGGAGCGTGGCTATGTACTCCATGGTCTCCATCCGGTTGAACGCGTCCAGGAGGTCCCTCCCGGTCGCCAGGGCGCCGTGGCTCTGCATGATGCAGGCGTTCGAAGCGCCCAGCTGGCGGACCAGCTTCTCCGCCAGGTCGCTGGAGCCAGGCGTGCCGTAGGCGACCATGGGCACCGAACGACCGAGCATCAGGAGCCCCTCGGGGGTGAGGGCGGTCCTCAGCGGGCGGCCAAGAATGGCCAGGGTGGTGCATGACAGGGGGTGGCAGTGGACGATCGCCCCCACCTCGGGGCGGGCGCGGTAGATTCCGGAGTGGAACGGCGTCTCCATGGACGGGCGCCGGCCCCCTTCGTGCTCGCCGGTCTCGAGGTCCACGCGGATCATCTGCTCCGGTGAGAGCATGCCCTTGCACGTGCCGGATGGGGTGATCAGCATCGTCACCTCATCCAGACGGCGGCTGATGTTCCCTCCGCTGGCGAATGTCAGTCGGCGGTCGAAGATCATCCTGCCGGCGGCGGCCAGTTCCTTCCTGGCATCCTGCTCGTTCAAAGCTGCCCGGCCTCCTTGAACCTCACCTTGCGCACCCTGTCGATCTCCGACGGAAGCAGCACGCCCGCTTCGGTGATGAAGCCGGTGACATACTTGGCCGGGGTCATGTCGAACGACGGGTTGAGCGCCACCGAACCTTTCGGGGCGAGGTGCGTCCGCCCGACCATGGTGACCTCCTCCTCGGCGCGGTCCTCTATGACTATCTGCTCTCCGGACGTTAGCGAGAAGTCGAACGTGGACAAGGGAGCGCACACATAGAACGGAATGCCCATGGCGTTCGCCGCGATGGCCTTGTCGAAGGTGCCGATCTTGTTGGCGAAGTCTCCGTTGGAGGCGATCCGGTCAGCTCCGACCATGATGACGTCCACGCCCTCCCGCATGAAGTGGGCGGAGGCGCCGTCGGAGATGATGGCATGCGGTATCCCTTCGTTATAGAGCTCCCAGGCGGTCAGCCTCATGCCCTGCAGGCGGGGGCGGGTCTCCGACACGTACACGAAGATGTGCCTACCCTCGGTCCAGGCGGTGCGGATCGGCGCCAAGGCGGTCCCGATGTCTACGGTGGCGAGCGCGCCGGCGTTGCAGTGCGTCATGATCCGCGCCTCCTCGTCGATGAGGGCGGCGCCGTACTTGCCGATCAGGCGGCACCGCTCGATGATCTGGTCGGCGTACATGTCCGCCGCCTCCACCGGGTCATCGCCCAGCTCCAGGGAGCGCAGCATGTGGTCGATCGCATAGAACAGATCGTAGGCGGTGGGGCGCGTCGCCCTCAGGGTGTCCGCGGCCCCTTGCAGGTCCTCGCCTTTCACGGCGGCCAGCGCCATGCCGTAGGCCGCCGCCGCCCCGATTGAGGGCGCGCCGCGGACCGTCATGTTCCTGATGCATTCGGCCACCTGCAGGTGATCCTCGAGATCGATGATCTTGAATCGCTGCGGGATCAGGCGCTGGTCTATCATGCGGACCCTGCCGCCCTCGTACCATACCGCCCTGATCTCCCTGCTGCTCTTGCCAGTCAGTACACGCATGCTATGACCGGCATGTCATTCCCCGGGGATGTAGAAAAATCTTGGTATGCCGAGCGGAATACGAACGTTCGTTTTTCCGCGGGTAAGTAGAAATAACCTCAGCGCGATTAGCGGCCTGGTGCAATGAAGAAGGCTGCCGCTCTCGACGTTTATTCCACCAGCTCCGGTCTGAAGCAGATATCGAACCCAGTGAGGCAGAAGATACTGAGCGAGCTGCAGCGGCGCGACCTCAGTCTATCGGAGATAGCCCAACTGACCGGGAAGGCGCAGTCCACCCTGTCGGTGCATCTGGACAAGATGGTCAAGGAAGGACTGGTCGCATCGAGGGACGATCCCTCGGACAACCGCCGCAAGATATTCTACCTGGTCTCCAAGCCGGTCGGCTCCTCGGTCGTTCCGAGGGAGGACCTCACCAAGGCGGTGGGCAGTATCATCGATAAGAGCATCGGAAGCCCGTCCTCGTTCCTGAAGGGAGAGATGCGCGCCCTCATCCTCGGCGTGGAGGCCATCGGCCTGAACATGGACCCCGTGCTCAAGGACATCGGCCGCCAGATCGGCGCCCAACTGGCCAGGCATATGAGGTCCACCGAGATCAAGCCCCTGCTGGAAGAGGTCAAGGAGTTCTACGCCCGCCACGACCTGGGGGAGCTTAACGTGTACTCTCTGGTGCCCCTCACCCTGATCATAAAGGACGACTACGACTGCTCCGACATCCCCGACGTGGGCAAGACGCTGTGCACCCTCAACGAGGGCATCCTGGAGTCGATATTCGACGCCAAGACCGGCGTGCCCCTAGGCGTCGCCCAGACGGAGTGCTTCGGCACCAAGTACAACTTCTGCAAGTTCGTGTTCGAACCTACTCTCTACGACTGAGCGCTCCAGGCGCACTGTCAGTAGGGGCAGTGGTCGGTGTCGATATGGCTGTGCGAGCACAGCGGGTCTTCCAGGTAGGCGCTGCCGGCGAAGTAGAACGCATTGGCGCGGCAGCCCCAGCACAGGTTGGAGTCGCAGGCGCTGCAGGTGGCGCTCCGGTCGTTCTTCCGATAGGGCGCGAAGAACAGCGAGGACGAATTGGAGTCGATGATGTCCCCCAGGCTCTGCTCCCTCACGTTCCCCAGGGTGCGGCGCAGCGAGTAGCACGGCGAGACCTTGCCGTCGCGGGACACGAACACGCAGGAGCCGCAGTACTGCTTGGGGAATTCCTGACAGCCCATCCCGCGCCCGCTCAGGAACATCTCATCGCGGCGGCGGTAGGTGATGTTCACGTCCTGCGTCCGGGGCAGGTAGGAATAGATCGAACCGCGCTCGTCCACCGGCTTCAGGGACATCAGGCAGGTGCTCACGCGATACCTGCGGTACATGAACTCCATCGTCTTCTTGACATCCTCTGGCGTATGGTGGGCCGTCAGCATGATCATGTTGGCTATGTCGCAGGGCGGCTTTCCCGCCTCCAGCAGCATCTCCAGGCCAGTGATGGTGGCCCTGACCTGCCTGGGGTGATAGTTATAACGCAAAGAGCCGAGCACCTTAGGGTCCAGGGAGTCCAGGTGGATCATCACGAAGCCGTCCTGGGTGAGCTCGATGACCCGCTTGGCCGTCACGATGTCGTTCAGCCGGGGCCCGCACGTCCACAGGTTGTTGGTCATGCCCGCGTACCGAACGGCCTGCATCAGTTCGACCCAGTCCGGCCGCTGCAGCGGGTCGCCGCCCATCCAGTCGATCTGCTTGATGCCGAGGTTAGCGGCCTGGCGGAGCAGGCTCTTGATCTCCCGAGTGGTCAGAGGCTCCTCTGCCTCCATCACCCTGGCATAACAATAGGCGCAGTTGGCCGAACATTCGTTGGTGCACTCTATCTGAAGGCGGTATGGTTCATTGCGGTCGAAGCAGGCGGACTGACTCCTCGCCTGCTCGGAACTGTTGTTGAACAAAGTATCCAGTGCTTTTCCGCTTCTCGACAGGGACGCACCACCTGGTCCGGGTTGGGCGATTAGGCCCCTCCGTTTAATAAGCTTTGGTGAAGTGGTTAGCATGCATCCGATGATAACCGGAACTGTCGAGCGGTTCAGTCATCGTCGTCCAGTGTCCAGTCGACGTCGCCCACCTCTTCGTAGAGCAAAGCGTCGCCCTCGTGGACCGTGAGCCCGTATCGTTTGGCCAACGATTCATCGTCGGTCACGTTGCCATCCTCATCGGTGAGCAGGATCGTGAACCTGGCACCAGGGTGGGCGCTGAACAGCTCCTGCAGGTCCTCGCGCAGGCTCTCGAACTCTGTGCGGGTGAGGCCGCCGGGCATGGGGGGCCGCTTGTCCTCTTCCTTCATCCATCCCTGAACGGATTGGGTCGGCATAAATGTCACGGCCTCGGCGGCTGAGGATGCTTTGCCTCCGCCATGATGATTCAAAGCGCGCCAGCTGGATGATCCCCGCTTCGGAGCAGGTTCCCGCAGTCCATGTCATTGTCGCGGAGCTGCATTAAGTCCGCCATGATCTCGGAGCGTGTATCGAAGGAATCATCCGAATCGCGAAGTGTTTATAATTAAACAATCGTTACCCTTCCGGCAGGGGATGCCTTCAAAGAGCGGCATTCCGATGCCAGGGTGAAAGCATGCGGACGTACGAGGAGATCAACTCTCGGATAGAGAGCGGCGACGCCGTGGTGATGACGGCCGAGGAGGTCAAGGCGTTCGCCGCCGAGCACGGCGTAGAGAAGGTCGAGCGTGAGGTGGACGTCGTTACCACTGGCACCTTCGGCGCCATGTGCTCCTCCGGCGCGTTCGTCAACTTCGGGCATTCAGAGCCGCCGATCAAGATGGCCAAGGTATGGCTGAACGACGTGCCGTCCTATGCTGGGCTGGCCGCGGTGGACGCCTATATCGGTGCCACGGAACTTAGCGAATCGGCTCCCTGCGGCTATGGCGGCGCCCACGTAATCGAGGATCTGGTGGGCGGGAAGGCCGTACACCTGCGCGCCTCGGCCGCAGGCACTGACTGCTACCCGAGGAAGGACATCGACACCTACATCTCGCTGCGGACCGTGAACCAGGCGTACCTGTACAATCCGCGGAACGCTTATCAGAACTATGCCGTGGCGACGAACTCGTCGGACAGGGTGCTGTACACCTACATGGGAAAGCTACTGCCCCACAACGGGAATGCCACCTTCAGCAGCGCCGGGCAGCTGTCCCCGCTGCTGAATGACCCCCAGCTCCTGACCATCGGGATGGGCACCAAGATCTTCCTCGGCGGCGGAATAGGGTACGTGTCCTGGGAGGGAACGCAGTACAAGACCAACGTCCCCGTTCGGAACGGCCTGCCGGTGGGGGCGGCGCGCACCCTTGCCGTGATGGGTGACCTCCGGGGCATGAGCCCCGAGTACGTGAGGGGGCTGTACTTCACCGGATACGGCTGTTCCCTGGGGCTGGGCATCGGCATTCCGATCCCAATCCTTAACGGTGAGATCGCCAAGGCGGTCTCGGTGACCGAGGACCAGATCTTCGCGCAGGTGCTCGACTACTCGGTCCAGTCGAGAGCGCGCAAGCCGATCCGGGAGGTCAGCTATCAGGAGCTGCGCTCCGGCACTATCGATATCGGCGGAAAGGAGGTCAGGACGTCGTCGCTGTCCTCGTACCGCAAGGCGCTGAAGATAGCGAAGGAGCTGAAGGAATGGATCGAGAAAGGGCAGTTCGACCTGGTCCGCCCGGCCGGCGAGTTCCCGGCGGAGCGATCGCAGAAGGCGTTGGAAGTGCTCTCCTGCGAGGAGGCCTGAACATGGCAGGAAAGAAGTATCATCTGGCGTTCACGCCAGAGCTGGTCAACGAACCGATAACGTTCACCCTGGCCCGCGAGCATGACGTGGTAGTGAACATCCTGAGGGCGGAGGTCACCGAGCACGGCGGCACGCTGATCATGGACATCGCCGGCGACGATGCCAAGATCGATGCGGCCGTGGCGTTCCTCCGGTCCAAGGGCATCGACGTCAGGGGGCTGGAGCGCACGGTGGTCAGGGACCTCGACCGATGCACCGACTGCTCCATGTGCGTCTCGGTGTGCCCGGTGAAGGCGTACCGCCTGGACCGCGGGACCTGGGAGGTGCAGCTGGACCGTCACAGATGCATCGCCTGCGGACTGTGCGTGGACGCCTGTCCGGCCGCCGCGCTGCGCATGGACGACGTCGGACCGCGTGCGTGATGCTCAGTCCTCGGCCGGCTCCTGCTGCGTAACGCAGTGGAAGCCGCCGTAGCCGTACACCAGGTCGCGCGCGTAGATCGGGACGATGCGATGGCGGGGCATCGCCCTCTCCAGTATCCTGACGGCGACCGAGTCGTTGATGTCGTTGAACGTGGGCACCAGCACCACATCGTTGCCGATGTAGAAGTTGGCGTAGCTGGCCGGCAGCATGCGGTCCTCCTCGGGCAGAGGCACCGGCGCCGGCATCGGAAGCGTGAGCACCTTCAACGGACGGCCGTTCCGGTCGCGATAGTTGCGAAGGATCTCGAGATTGGTGCGCAGCACCTCAGGGTTGGTGCCGCCTCCGCGGGGGGAGAAGGCGCACACCACGGTGTCCTCGGCCACGAAGCGGGCGAAATCATCGACATGGCCGTCGGTATCGTCGCCTTCGATGCCGGATATGAGCCATACGACCTCATCGATGCCGAGGTACTCTCTCAGGCAGCCCTCGATCCCCTCCTTGTCGAGATGGGGATTCCGGTTCTCGTTCAGCAGGCACTGCTCGGTCGTCAGTACGATCCCCGCTCCGTTGACGTCGATGGAGCCGCCCTCCATCACGATGCCCGGACGGAACGTCGGGAGGCCGGTGGAGCGAACGACGTCGTCTCCTGCCACGTCATCGTACATGATGTCGTCGTACTTGCCGCCCCAGGCATTGAAGTTCCACTTCACCGCGGCCTTCTTTCCGGTCTCGCGGTGCAGCAGGAACGTGGGGCCGTAGTCGCGGATCCAGACGTCCGACGACTTGATCTTGGGGAAGAGGACGTTGCGCATGTTCGCACCCGCTCTCTCGAGCATCGGCCGTATACGCTCCTCCGTCTCATCGTCATCAACGAGCACCTTTACCATCTCGCCGTGGCTGAGCGCCTCGATCATCGAGCAGTAGGTCTGCTCCACGCCGATGAGCACGTCGCCTGGAAACGTCAAAGGGTTCTTGGGCCAGGAGAGCCAGGTGGCTTCGTGCCGGGCCCACTCGGCCGGCATGTGGTATCCGGCGGTGCGCGGTGTCTTTTCCATCATATAGATCCTCTCTCCGTTATTCGTCCGTAGCATTCGGGGCGGCGGTTGCGGAAGAATCCCCATCCTTCCCTTATCAGGCGGCCATGCTCCAGATCCACCTTGGCCAGGACGATCTCCTCGCCCTCTCCGGCTCTGGCCACGGTCCTGCCGAAGGCGTCTATGACGAAGCTGCCTCCCCAGAACTCCATCTCGTCCTCCCGCCCCGCGCGGTTCACCGCAGCGACCACGACGCTGTTGGCGATGGCGTGTCCGCGCATGACGTTCTCCCACGCCTGCTGCCAGTCGCCCTCCCATTGCTCGATGCCGTCCGCCCTGCCGATGGCCGTAGGGTAGAAGAGCATCTGCGCTCCGGCCAGGGCGCATGCCCTCGCCGCCTCAGGGAACCATTGGTCGAAGCAGATGAGCGGCGAAATGCGGCCGAGGGGCGTGTCGACGACCTGGAACCCGGTGTCGCCCCGGTCGAAGTAGGACTGTTCGTAGAAATCCTCATCATGAGGGATGTGGGTCTTGCGGTACTTGCCCAGCAGGCCGCCGTCCTCGCCGTGCACCAGGGCGGTGTTGAAGAAGCGCTCGCCCGCTCTCTCGTACAGCGATCCGCCCACCAGCACCACGCCGTTCTCCTTGGCCATGGCGGAGAGCGCATCTGACATTGCACCTGGGATCGTGTCGTGCGGGACGTCCATCCTCTCGGCGTCGCTCGCGATGTCATACTGAGGAAAGTATCGAGTGGCGAATAGCTCCGGAAGACAAACTATCTGCGCGCCCCTGCCAGCCGCCTCTTCGACCATGGCGGCCGCCTTGCGCAGGTTCGATCGCGGATCGGAATCCATGCCCATCTGGACAAGACCAAGGACAACCTCGTTGTTGTTCATGCGATGCCCTCCGTGAGTGCTTCCACGCCATAGAGGGTCTGCTTATTATAGCCTTTCTCGGCCCCTGCCAGGCATAGCCGGAGGTTAGCCCCTCATTATGTCCAAGGCGTAGGCGGCGCTCTTGCTGACGTAGGGGCTGCGGTCATAGACCAGTCTCTCCAGGCGCTCCATCGCCAGCGGACTGGTCATGTGGAGGCGGTCGGCGAACTGCCCCAGGGCCCAGGACGTCATCCCCCTGACCATCGCTTCGCGGTCCAGAAGCAGCTCGGTCAGGAACGCTATGGACGACTGCACCCCGACCCTCATGCATGCCAGCTCTCCCAGCGCCCATGCCGCGTTCTCCCTTACCTCGGGATCCTTGTCCTCGGTCAGGGCGTTCAGCGAATCGAAGGGCCAGAACGCCTCGACCTTGTTCTGAGCCATCTTGGCCATGATCCTCGATGCCCGCCGGCGGTCCTCTGTCTCGGGCGACCCTAGCAGGATCGTCAGGCTCGGCACGGCGGTGGTGTCAAGGTCCTTGGACCGGGCGAGATCGTCCATTCTCTTGAGCGCGGACCGGCGTACCTCGGCATCGTCGGAAATGACGTCCAGGTTCAGCTTCTCCAGTTCATGAGGGACCATTTAGCTCACTCTTCGGGACGGGCGTTCAGCGAAATGACCGCGGTCAGGAAGGCCCTTCCCGGGAACATGGCGCTCGTGCCAGTTGACGTCCCGGACCCTTTGACGAGCGCGGGCGCTCGTCGGTTTGCCACGGGCCTCGGCCTCCCCCGACGGTCAGATGTCTGGACGGTTAATCGTCAGGGCATTATAATATAATATGGCGAGGTCCGATGCATCCTCAGGTGCGCATGTTCGCTGTCGGCACCGGACGGGCCCGGAGCCGCGCCCTTTGGCCAGCATGGCGCTGCTGCTGTTACCAAGGCCTCGAGGGCAGCCCGCTTCCAAACGACCATGCAATGGATGGGAACACTTTCTTATCCAGGGCAGTTATAGATACAGGGGCCCCTAGGCGTCCGATCCTGGACGCATGGGTGACAAGGGTGCGTTCCAATGAGCCCTGGAGAATTGATCTGTACGGACATTGGCAAGGTCTATGGCACCGGCAAGCGTGCGCTTTCCTCGATCAACTTCTCCGTGCCGACGAAGGGAACGTTCTCCATCATTGGGCGCAACGGGGCGGGAAAGACGACCCTCATCCGCATCCTCGCCACGCTTCTGGAACCAAGCGCCGGAACGGCCACGATCGACGGCCTCGACGTCATGAAGGACGCCGATGAGCTGAGGAAGAGAATGGCCGTCGTTCCTCAGGAGGGAAGGCCCTTGCCGTGGTTGACTCCCCTGCAGACCATATCGTCGTACCTCATGTGGAGGGGAGAGGACTATCGGACCTCCCGGCGGAAGGCGGAAGAGGCGTTGGCCCTGGTCGGCCTGGAGGACGTTTCCGACAGGCTTAACCATAAGCTCTCGGGAGGCATGAAGCGCAAGTCCATGCTGGCCATGGTCATGGCGTCCGATGCCGAGCTGATCTTCCTGGACGAGCCTACCACAGGCCTGGACCCCATATCGCGGCAGGTGGTATGGGACCTGCTTGCCAAACTGAGCAGGGATCGGTTCGTGTTCCTCACCACCCACTACCTGGAGGAGGCGGAGATGGTGGCCGACCGGATCGGCATATTCGAGGACGGCTCCCTGCTGGCGCTCGGGAACATGGACGAGCTAAGGGCCAGTCTGAAGTATCAATACAGCGTGAGGGTGTCCAGCGGCAACGACCTGCCCGAAATAGAGGGCAGGGTGCTGAAAGGCAGGGACGGCAGGGTGCAGATGATCACCACCCGGGAAGAGGCCGTGCGCCTCTCCGAGCGTTTCATCGGTAAGGATGTTCGGTTCTCGATCAACCCCGTGACCCTGGATGACATATTCTATCACATCGCAGGAGAGGACATCGATCATGACGAACAGGGGGGCCAGGAACAGTGATCCGGGTCTGGAATCAGATGCTGGCATCCGTGCTTGTCAACGCCATCTATGAGATGAAGAACTACCCGGTGGTGCTGCTCAACACTGTCCTCTCGCCGCTGTCGTTCCTCGTGCTGATCTTCCTGATCAGCGGTGGCTCGCTGCTTGGCGAGGCGATCCTGGGAGGGCTCATAATGTCGATGTTCCAGAGCGGGGTCTCCCTGCAGGCGGACCTCTCTCACCTGAAGAACGATTTCAAGCTCCAGGAGATAGTGGTCGGCTCTCCTACCAGGCCGTCCGCGTACGTGGGCGGAATGGCGCTGTCCGAGATCGTGTACTCTTCGCCGGCCCTCATCATCCTCACGATTTTGTTCGCGCTGACCATCAACGTCCCCTTCATCCAGGTGGTCGGGATCGTCGTGGTCTTGCTGATGGTCTTCCTCTCATCCGTCGCGTTGAGCTTCGCGTTCGCCACGATCTCCACCGACATCGTGCAGAGCTTCGCGTTCAGCCGGCTGATCACGGTCCTGTTCACCGCTCTCGCCCCGGTGTACTATCCCGTCACGCTCATACCGGAGCCGTTCCGATTTCTCGCCTACCTATCGCCTACGACCTACGCGGCGCAGCTCGCCCAGCACATGGGAGGGCTGGCGCAGATATCGCCGGAGATGTTCGGGTTCGACTGGGCGGTGCTGCTCATCTTCACCGCGGTGTTCCTATGGGTCGGGTTCAGCAGGGCGAGATGGCGGGACGTGTGATCGCCTGGCTGGGTCAGCGCGATGCTGAGCAGCAGATCAGCGGCCCTCTGACAGGCGCATCCACTCATCGCGCAGCAGCCCGTAGTAGAGCTGGTCCTCGAACCCTCCCCGGAAGGGGATGCGCTCTCGCAACGTCCCTTCGAGGTTGAAGCCAAGCCGCAACAGCAGGCGCTGGGATGCGGTGTTCGATGCCAGCGGGTTCGCCTCGATCCGATGCAGCTTCATCTCGCCGAAGCCGTATGCAAGGACGGCCGACAGCGCCTCGGTCATGAGCCCCCGTCGCCAGTACGAAGAATGCAGTTCGTAGCCGATCTCGGCGCACTGATGGCCTTGGCCAAAGTTCCACAGGCAGCACTCGCCGATGACGGTATCGTCGTCAAGGGCGAGCGCCCAGGCCATCGACTCCCGCCGTGAGAGGCCATCAAGGGCGTTCCGTATCCATCGGGCGGTATCGTCCACCGATCGGTTCGGCTCCTGTCCATACCGCTCCGATACGCGTGGGTCGGAGCGGACAGCGAAGAGCGCCTCGGCGTCGTCCTCCCGGACCGGGCGAACGAGCAGCCGGTCGGTGGCCAGCGAGGCCTGGCGGACGAAGGCTTCGTCCAAGGTCATGAAGGTTAGGAACGCCTGCAGGATTAATTAGGCTTGGGAGAACAGTATTGCACCTCCTGGCGATCGCATATACCGATCCTCGGTCGGACTCGAACTTGCGTTGATGCTGTCAGATGCTGTCAGCAGCCTTCCTGCGCCGAGGCCCCTGGGGGCTGGCGTGGGCCATCGCCCTTCTTCATGGCCTCCGCGAGCTCCTTGGTCCTTTCGATCCCCTTTGCCAGCATCGACAAAGTCCCTTCCCGGCATTCCCATCTGAGGTTCAGTTCATCCGCGAACTGCTTGGATAGGTCCATGCACTCCTGCTCGTTCCCCAAGTGGTCGTCGATGAACAGGACCCTGGAGTATCCGTTGAACATCGCGTTGAGATACCAATCGATGTCGATGCCCACCTCCTCATAGTTGGGCATCTTCCTCCTCATCTCCTTCTCGAACCATTCCCGGTTCATCCTCGCAAAGTAAGGAGTATGGTACATGGTCCCGGCACACTTCTTCCGCTCTATTTCGTATTCAGCGGGCGTTATGAGCACTCCGATGCAATCGTCCGCGTCCAAACGGACGGTGGGCACCTTCATCTCGTCGGTCACTTCCCTGAGCGAATTGCATATGCCGTAGCCAAGCAGGACCGCGTCGACCTTTCCCTCTAGGGCATTGACCTTCTCGATCACCGCCTTCTTCAGCTCTTCAGGATATTCGTGAAGGCCGAACTCAAGGTACTCCTTGTGAATGATGTCTCGATCATCCCCGATCAGTTGTTCAAGGCCTCTTTCGAAGGTCTCGCATGCTATGACGCCTATCCTCATGCCATCACTCGGCCGCTCCCGTCGTTCATCCTATTACGTCCGGAGCACGTCCACAAGAGTGTGAAAAATACATAAATATTACGACGTAATAACTTACTATTACGGTGAGGCCATCTCGAACGAAGATATTGACAAGCAGCTAGAGGCCCTTCTAAGCGAGGTAAGGCAGCTCAGCAGCTCGGTCGTACGATTGAGGCATGATGATTACCGCATGGTGTTCGGCGAACAGATCAGGACGATCCTGATCGAGAGGATAGAGCGTCACTTCGCGAAAAGAGGTATGGCTGACATCGATGAAGGGAGTGAGCTCAAGAATCGATTGGCCGAACTGATCGTCAGGGTCATTGATTCCTACCAGCAGGACGGAACGGAGACGGCGTCACTTCTTCTCGACGAACTAGGCGGCTCACTCGACCGACCCTCCATGGCCGCTCCTGATCGGACCTTTGCCTCCGAACTGCTCGAGCAGATGCGAGACTACTTCATCACTTCGAACAACCTCTCCCGGCAGGTCGACGGCCCAGCGCGTCACAACAGTCTCCTGACCGGGCGTAAAAGCAGCCTCTCGCCCGAGCTGGTCGAGAACACGCTGAGCCCGCTGGCCAACGCCAGGAGGATCGACCTGCTGCTGCGCCTGTCCGATGAGAGCGACAGCCTGGCCGGCCTCAGTAAGGGGATGGGGCTGCAGAAGGGGCATCTCCAGTTCCATCTGAGGACCTTGTTGAAGGCAGCGCTCATTCAATACGATAAGAAGAGCCATCTGTATTCCCTAACGTCCCAGGGGGCCATAGCTATCGATGAGGTCTCAAGGCTCATCGACCGACTGGCCCCGGCGGAGCCTGGTATGACGCAGTGATGTCCATTGCGGCCTCAGGCGCAGGTGATCTGGGGTAGGACTGGTCGCATTGACAGCTGTCGTTTTAGAATGGAGATGAGCGGACTCAGGCGAAATGCTCATCACTTGACGCAGCCGCATAACATTAAGTTTTTATAATATTGTAGTATGTACGATACTGTATATCGTACAGTAAATACGGAGCATGAGGTGATGGCAACGGGGTCCACGGAAGAACTGGTCGATTCGCTGGTCGTCGAGCTCAGGCGCGGGACCCTGGTCCTGTCGGTCCTCAGTCAGATGGGGCATCCGGAGTACGGCTACTCGCTGGCACAGAAGCTCGAGGAGAAGGACGCCGTGATCGAGCCGGGGACGCTGTACCCCCTGCTCCGCAGGCTGGAGAAGCAGAACCTGCTGGTCAGCCGGTGGGACACATCGGAGAGCCGCCCGAGGAAATATTATGAGCTTAGCGAGGAGGGAAATGAAGTGTACGAGCGCTTGAAGGAGGAGTGGCTGAACCTATCCAGGAAGCTCAATGTTCTGATAGGAGGGGAGAATGATGGAACTGATTGATCGTTATGTCCAGGCCGTCACCGAACGACTGCCGGAGAGCACGAGGGACGACGTCGCGAGCGAGCTGCGCGGCAATATCGAGGACATGCTGCCCGATGACGCGACGGAAAAGGACGTGCGCGCGATCCTCGAGAAGATGGGGAACCCTGTGGCCCTAGCCAACGAGTACAGGCCGTCGAAGAGGTACCTCATCGGACCGGCCATGTATGACGCCTACGTCGACGTGCTGAAGATCGTCCTATGCATCGCCCCGATAGTCCTGGCCTTCCTGGGCCTCGCCGGGGTCGCGCTGGAACCTTCCGGCGGAAGCTATCTCGACTACATCGTCGCCTTCATCTCGGGAGCCGTCCAAGGCGTTGTGCACTCCTTCGTATGGGTCACGCTGGTCTTCGCCATAATGGAGTGGGCGGGCGTGGATGAAGGGAGCTTGCCGTTCAACAAAAAAGAATGGTCAGTGGACGATCTCCCGCCGGCAGTCCAGAGTTCCAAGAACAGGATCGATCGCGCCGAGGAGATATTCTCCATCATCTTCACCGTCGCGTTCATCTCCATCATCGTGTTCAAGCCCGAGCTGTTCGGCTGGTGGGAGCAGACCAACGAGGGCTGGAATGTCATCCCTGTCTTCGATCTCGCCCGGCTGGAAGCGTACTTGCCGGCGATGCTGTCCCTGGCGGTCATTGGGTTCGGCCTTTCGGTCTACAAGATCGTGGCCGGCAAGTGGACCATGCCGCTGGCGGTCGCCAACATGCTGTTCAACCTGGCGATAGCCTTCGTAGCTTGCCTGGCGCTGACCGACCGCAGCCTGTGGAATCCAGGGCTCTTCACCCGCATGGGGGAGGTCTTCGAGGTCTCGGCCGGCACCATGGACATGATCCCGGGCATCGCAGTGACGGTGACGATCGCCGCCATCGTCCTCATAAGTGTCCTCGACAGCGCCATGGGCTTCCTGAAGAGCAAGGATGTCCGCCTGCTCGACATGCCGGACAAGATACGAGGGTGGATGGGAGCAGAGAGGTAGGCTGGCAGGGGAGAGATGAGAGGGGCCTTCACCTCCTCTGGATCTCCCTGAGCACCGTCCCTTGGATTATTGCCGCGATCGGAAGTCCGTTATTTATCCCGAAAAAGGCGCAATAGCACTGGGCTCGACCCAAACACTCCCCGGTCAACCGGTCAAGAAGTCATCTGGATCTAGATCTATCCCCTTTCTTTCGGCCACCGCCTCCAGCATATCGTATATGCCGATATCATACTCATCTCGTCCGGCGAGGTCCCTGAGCTTTTCGAAAAGACTGCCAAGCTCATCTTCGTCAATGGAATCCAAGAAACCTCGAAGAAAGGCGGTCAACATCTGCGTCGCTCTGTAGTGGGTTTGATGGTAATCATCGAACCATCCATCCGGGTATCTTAAAAGCCTTTCCAGGATCTCCACCACTAGTCTCGATCGATCTTCATCCGCCCTCATCCCTTGCCACTTACGAGCGACCCGGACCGCCAGATCCACCTCATTGCAGATCGAGGCAGGAATGCCGAACTTCCGCTCATTCGATAACGAGCGATCCAAGTGTTTTAACACCTGATCCATTCGATGGCTGTCATCGCTCATTGGCAACAACAAGGTAAGATGCGGCTCCAAGGTCATACAATCCGTCAATAGTACCTTAACTTGTTTTGCGTTCAGACCATCAATATCATTCTTTACTCTTTCCAGATCCACTCTCTCTGCATCACTCGATATGAAGGCCAGTGCCAACGCTGCACCATGTTTGCACATCTCTTCCACGGGGCAGGAACAGGAGGATATTATGCGCTGTTTCCAAGTCAACGAAACATCATAAGGCCTCTCGGCCCCCCCCCCGATCACCTTCCCTACGACCCTGTCCCCGTCCACCACGAGGTCTACCACCATTCCGTCCTCGAAGTATGCCGTTCCTTTTTGATAGGTCCGTTCGCCGAACGCCTTTTTGATCCTCATCGACCGTCCGTTGCTATCCATGCAATATTCGCCTATGCCATGTCAGGCGGAGGTTGAAATATGAACTGATGATTCCAGGGGCATATTGTACAATTATCAGTGGCCAGTTCTTTAAGCCAGTCTTTATGTCTAGTCTTTTTTCTACCAAGACCATTACGGTCTCATCCGCGCGACGCTGAACGATTGAACGTTCGCGTCGCAGCGAAGCGCTTCGCACATGAGCCCACGCTCTTCGCGCCTCGAAAGGTGTGCTGGAAAAGACGACTGGCAGCAAGGCCTTTAGAGAGTACATGCCAGGTTGACCAGAACGAGTTGAACTCGCACGTCGATCGACCGGGTCTAGCACTCGACGACCGTCAGGAACGCGAAACGAGCTTGATCGCCTTCATTAGCATGATCGGATAGAAATATGAGTGAGCTCAGCCGGGACCACCCTACTCTCAAGCCAGATGGTTAACATTGAAACTCAATTAATACTATAAAACACAGGGCCAGTTTGAAAAACCTATTTGTTCCTTTTTATCCTATTGATACATTTCCCAGAATGTTGGAAATTTCGAGCCGGTAACTTTCCTTTTTTGTTCAATCAGTTGAGAATTGCACCGGGACAATCAATTATTACACTATCCATTATCAACAAACCAGTTAGCAATAGTTAGCTTAAGATATGTTTTTTATAATTCTAAAATCATTATGGTCCGGGTCGATAATTCCGACCCGGTGAGGAAATATGAACGGAATAAAATTATCAGCAACAATAGCGGTAGCTTTGATGTTAATAGTGGTGATTGCACCCACTGCTGCTGCATACGACTATGTAGATAGAAGCCATACAATCGACTTTTATTCTTCGGATGGTGGCACTAGCCCAGGTTGGGGGATATTCGCTGGAGGATATCATCATACCAATGAAAATCGGGTTGAGGCATGGTCAAATTGCATCAGCGTGGGATATGGCTCCACTGGATGGGCTTACGTTTTCCATATCGTGGAATGCCATGCGACTGGTTATTATAAAGCAGAACTCTGGGGCCACTATTGGGGGGTTGGAAGTGCGGCAGGTGGTGCTGATGCATTCCTTCGATGGGATATCCGAGTAGAGGATATCAATGGTCAAGTACACAGCGGTACGATAAGGATGCTGGAAGCCATTGGATTCTGGGCCTTTAATGAACAAAGCGACTTTTACGCATCTTTTATTTTTTGGGGGGAAAACGCCCACACCTATCGCGTTGGTCTGTATGGATATGCGACTACGATGGGGGTGGTCGGGTCTGCCATCGCTGATGGTGCGGGTGAACAAGGGGCGTATTTCACTCATGGACGAGTCTCCCCTTACACTCAAAGTGGTGGGGGAGGCGGCTGCATATGGAGTAAGTCCCAAGTGAGCATGGCTGACGGAACGACAGAAAAGGCTAGCCAGATAAAAGTCGGAGACGAGGTCCTCGGATATGATATTGAAACTGGTCAGACCGTGACAGAGAGGGTGCTATCAAACACGGAGACCCATGTGGATACGATTATTGATTTCAATAATGGCTTCTTACTGACTACGCCCCTGGATCAGCCCATATACGCAAGGAACGCAACATACACAGGATGGGTTGTCGATCCCCTGAACCTAACGATTGGTTGGGAATTGTTCTGTCCGCTCAGCCAGACTTGGGTCGAGATAACGAGCATGGAGTATAAGACAGGTAATTACAAGGTGAACGATATCAAAACGGACGTTTTTGATAATTATATCGCTAACGGGGTGCTCGTGGACGCTAAGACACCATGAAAGAATTACTACGCCAGAGGCAAACAATCTTTAAATGATGCTTCACTTTTTATGAAGCATCTCTTCCATTTCATTAAGGAGCGTGAATGATGACGACTGACGCAGTGCAAGGTGTCTTAATCGGAGGAACGGGGTTGGCGACACTAGTCGCCCTCATTTACTTTTTGATGAGGAGCGAATCGAGAAAGATGATGGACAAGAACACATATAGAAGGGAAGTAAGGCCCTCCTTTCTGGCATTCCTTTCTCTAGAACTCATCTTTGGAACTGCATTACTACTCGCTATTGAGTCGTATATTTCACTACCTCTCCTCCTCGGACTGCTCATCCTGCTTGTAGGGGCAGTGATGCAATATTATAGGCCATTGGGCCTAACCAAGAGAGGGATTAGGCATGTTCCTAATTGGGAAGCGAGCTTAATCATTGGCGTGGTAATGATTATTGCTGGAGCACTAACACTCTTACTAATCCCCATCCAATCAGATAGCGTTCTCCGCCTCGTTCCCCTTGGTTTGATTGGTCTCGGCTTGTTGACCATATTCGTCTCAATTGTATCTTTCAGGGAGACAGCGTTGAGTAAAAGAAATGCCCAACAGTAAGTATTAGGGGATACTAAGCTGGTAACTATATACCAGTTTTTACTTTTTTTACAGATGGATAGGACAAGATGCTTGACGAAATTATACTCAACGACGTAAGGGGTATGCATGTTGCACGCTTTTCGACTCAATCAAGTACATCCCTCATGTAATAGCTAGTTATTCTCATTGTGTACAAGAAAAAGGCATCATTCTCAGATGACTTAGGTAGGCCATAATCCCCACCATGCCTATATTTCTGTTATCGTTTAAAAGAGCATAATGCAATCGTCAAGTCCGGTATCCTACCGATGCCGGACATTATGATATCAGAGCTCAGACGATTTGGCAAACCAAGATTATCGGTCCTTTGAGGGAGTAATGAGACTCCTTCTTCTCGCTGGTTTGTAATTCACTTCTCCTTTCCTATTTTTATTAGTATGTTGTGATGAAGCCAAATAGAATCGATTACTTCGATGGAGGTAAGCAAGAAAGCTAGGATTTCAAACCGTAACTCACGGATTAGGACAGCCAACCACTCCGATTACGAGTCGATTATCGAGATCCAAAGATTTCCGAGTGGCGCATTCTGTTGCCTACTATCAACCCCAATACATACTTTGAAGAGGGCCAGTTGAGTTAAACAAATCCTCATAAAAGTCTGATAATCCAAGTCGCTTCATGGCTTCGATGTGACGCTTTAATGCATAGTCAGCATCACGCCCATTCATCATGAATATGACCTTCTTTTCTGCCATCTTTTGGATAATGTCATCCTCAACTGTCTTTGATTGAACATAACTACGTATAGTGTCCATTTCATTCCCAAATATGCAATAGACATTGTCCATTAGTCTCCGTCGCCACGTCAAGAAGTCAAATATCGATATTTCATCAATTTTACCCATCATGTAGGTGAAGTCATAATAAGAAAAAAAGATAGGATTCGGAATTGTTTGTAACTTTTTTCTCAAATCTGGATCCCTTTCAACAAATGTAGTAACGAGCGGGATGTATGCATCCATGATAACAAACGTGGCGATCAAAGACTCTTTAAGACCTTCGTAGGAATCAAGTATCCTCACTAACTGGTCCGACGAATGATGTACGTTCCTTTCCAGGTCATGGCCAATATATGAGGTATTCCCCCATCGTCCCTTCGGTCTTAGCATCCCACCTTTACACTCAATGAGGATTTTTTTTCCCTGGTCATTTTCAAGAAGTATGTCTATATCTCCGATAGTCTTCCCATCCTTATCAAAAATCTTGATTGGACCACGGATTTTCATCCCTTTCCAGTGAGTCTCTACTTCGTTCCTTACTATGTCCTCAAATATTGTTCCGACTCGCCTCGAATAGTCCCCGTATGCTGCTGGGTCTGATTGTGACATCTTCCTGATGAGCTCCAGATGAATGGCTGAAGTAATGGTTTCAATTATGCTGGTGGGCATGAGTAATTGATAGTCACCGGATGGTAGAGACAAAATTCCCCACCGGTTTAAGAAATCACGATCCTTCGCAAGACCAACAACGTCGGTAGCAAGAAAGTCTATTAGATTCCAATCGACAGGCCGACCATATAACGTACTTCCTATCTCATCTTTGTTGAACCGATATATTTTTTCCCAGCAATTAAGAAAATCCTTTGGGGGAGCTACCATTTTTGAAATGGGACGGTTTTGGATACATTCGAAGAATCGTTCTTGAGTTGATCCCTCTATTCTATCTAAGAAGTCTACTCCCCTCTTGTGAAAGAGAGATGCGGTCCGATATGCGGAAACGACATCGATTCTTAATTCCCTGATTAAGATATCATTTAGGGGAAGGTAGCGATTCAAACCATAGCATATCATCGCCCCTGGACTGCCTGGATTTGTTATAGTTGACGAGGCACCAACAATAAGATCCTCATTGATTTTTAGATCGGGGGGATATTTTCCATTGATAATGTCTGGAAATACCTCACTATTCCTAATCCCATTCCGACCAGGAACGATTATTTCGTTAGCCCTGTTGATTTTTTCCACTAATTCCCTTGCTTTGAGAATAGGAATTTTCCTCTCACAAGCTGGGTCGCCATTCGCTAGAACAAAACGTATCGCATGCGGTTCGCTAATGACAGTGGATGGAGTCTTATTAAACGCATATAATGCACCAATCTTCAGGAGGATATCTGGTATCGAATGCTCACTACAGATTGATTGAGCCCCTTCATATTCTGAATTGTTTTGTTTGGTTTGAATTGCCATTTTACATTCCAAATATTAATGTATAGTATATCGAACTATCCACATAATGTCAAATTCCATGATTTGGTATTATTAAAAACTCGGAATTTACGATAAAAACGATAGAAAGGAAAGAGATGGCCTGTAGTTTGTTTATTGAAAATCTCAGTGTCGACTTTGATCCCTTGATACGATAAAACACACCATTGAACAGTCAATCAATCCCCTTCATTCTCAACGCTAGCTTGTCATTGATGCATCAGTAAACAGTTGAACTAATATGGAGATACGGTGATTTGAGTGGCGGTGGGAAAATCGATAGCAATCAGAACATCCAACAAGATTCTAGCCTATCGCCTTTCGACTTATTCATGGAGTTCGCCCCATCTAGCAATTTGATGAAGCAAAAGGCCGCTGATAGAAAAGTAAGGAATGGGGCCAAAGCTGGCAAAATGGATCTCCCATTGTACAGGTACTTATTTTCCATTGGATTTCATATCAATCGGACTAATGAGGTATATGACCAAATTCAAGTTGGTACAAAGGGGCAGTTGACGAGATTAAGGCCCGCTTCGCATCGCCAGGGGTCCCTGGTTCATACCGGGCAGAAATGCAATTAACCCACCTCTTCGAGTATTATATTTTTCTCTTATCCAACTTAGTTGCACAAATCCGCTCGCCGCATCGCGTTCCACGTCCAGAACTTGTTCTCGACCTCCGAGAACATTAGGTCGCGTCGACGCGACCTCATGCCGCCATCGAGCGTTCTCTTCACCGCAGAGAACACGTACTCGATCATCCAGCGCAGCGAGTACTCGTACTTCGAGGCCCATGCCTCGAAGCCGATGCGATCGAGCTCTTGAACCGCTCGCGGACGAGCCAGAGTTCCGCCCATGAGCCTCTTCGAGGCGCCTCGTCTGATCCTGATGCCCGTCTCGATGCCGTTAGCATCGAGGATATCGAAGTTCTCACGCATATCGTACGCGCCGTCGGCCAGCACCCTGCGAACGACGATGCCGCGCTCGAGCGCCCGCTCGATCAGCGACGCGAACGCGCGACCGTCGCTGACCGTGTCGTCAGTGACGACGACGGCCAGCACCTCGAGCGTTTCAACGTCGATCATCACGTGCGCCTTGACGAAGCCTCGATGCTTGTGCCAGTGATCCCTCATCCACTCGTTCCTCAGCGTCGTCGAGAACCCGGTCGAGTCGACGGCGACGATGACGCCCTGCCGAGGCGGTGCCGGCGGCACCGCCCGAAGCGCCGCCAGGCGCTTCCATATGGTCGTATGGTCCGGCGCTTTCATGTCGAGCGCCGACAGCATTCTACGAAGATGCCCTTCGGCCGCTCGATACGAGATGCGCATCTCGATGATCATTGCACGAAGCGAGGCCAGCATCGCCGGCGGCAGCACGAACGGTCGCCCGCGTCGTTTCTTGTTGACTCGCGTCAGCGAGCGACGCCAGTCGGCGGCATCGACCGCCGCCGACTCGCCGCGACGCACGTAGCGTTCGTCGTTCACATGCCAATGGTTTTGTACCCGGTGGTCCAAGACATCGTTGCCTGGCATTGATTTTCACCAAGCCGACGTGCTCACGCACGCCGGAAAAAACTTTGTCAGGCGCTCATCTGCCCATTGATTCAACACGCTTTCTTATCCAGAACACTGGGCACCATTGGAAATATCAATTTGTTTGTCTTTGATACAAAAGAGACCTGTTCATACAATTTCAATAAGCAGAGAGAACGGATTCTAGCGGGGACTGATATTTTCGGACCCACTTATTCTAAGGTAATGCGCGACATGAAATGGTATGATGAGTCGAGATTGGTTAGAGATAACAAGGCTCATTTCCTAGGTGGATTTACAGCAATTCAGAAAGATGAACATGGCGAGCCAAGACCGATCTATTTTTCTTTCCCAATCATCGATAATTGGCAAGGCGATTTGGAAAGGATCGAAATCGATATTGGCAGGGCGGTTGAGACGTACAATGAAGGGTTCAATACGTGCCTACACCAAGTTGGTAAATGCTATTTAGATTACCTAGGGCCAGATACTATAATGCAAATTCCAAATTCAACTTTCCAAAATTTCACAGCGATTAAACTCTCTGACGTCCTTAGTGGTAAAATCAAATTATCGCGAGTGAAGTATTGACAATTCGATTAGCTCGGTATCTAACAGATACCAGTTCGAATATCTGGTAATGCCCGACCATCCTATGCTTGAGCCCAGATTTCCCAGGGACAAATATTCTAAAAATAGTTTATTGTTAAATGCCAGAATTTACCATCTCATTATACACTGCACGGTAAAGACCATCCTTTTTATTCTCCGATCGCTCCAGCACAGGAGATGAATGGTTGACAGGTGCGGGATCTACGTGCTCATCAACATTCACAAAAAGGATGATTGCCAATCTGATTATCCTTTTACCACGCCCTTTCGCTTCAATAGATCGTCCACGGCCCATTGAATTCTCTGCCTGTCGTTCAGAGCGATTTTATAACCATTGGGGGTTCGCTCAATTGATAGAAGGAATATAAGGCCGAGATGTGGGAATGAGCCTGGGCTTTCCGGCTGATAGCGATAATCAAGGACAATCTCTCCCGGGCCATGTCCGTTCATCTCGGACCAATATGTGGCCAGATAATCACTCTTCGTATTCATGAGCTCGGAGATCATTTCGCCCGTTCCCATCCCAGTTGATTCCATATGGTTGAACAGCTCGGTAATGAACCGATGGTCAAGAATCCTTTTTTATGGATTCGGCTAACTCGAAATTGGCTTCGTAATTCTCCTTCGTTATTCCATACGAGCCTATTAAGCTAGAATTATGCTCTTTGTAGAGATCAACCCGCTCCAAGGCCTGTGCTTCTTTTAGCACAAAATCTTTGAAATCGTGGTAAAGGTTCTCAACTCGGGCGTTAGTCATAATTTACCATTAATGAAAAGGATAGAAATATGCAATTCCTCAGATGCAAAAATGAAGAACAACTTTGAACCAACAACGTGATTACTGGCATATCAAGGTAATACCATGGCGGCTCGTGATAAATATGAGGAAGCGAAATTCTTTTTATGAAAAAAACATGGACCGAGCGTGCGATGAACGAGAGATAGTGTTTTATTTTTCAGCTTTGATAAACGCGGTCAATTCCATTCCAGATTATTTACTAGATGAGGCAAACGTTCATTTTCGTTTTGGGATATCAGAGGATTCCAAAATCCGGAAAGCGTTCAGTAGAGCAGTCGCACGGTCTGATAGCGCTGAAGCAAAGGACTTTTTCGAGGTTTGGGAGGCGCTTAAAGAAGAGTTCGAAACGAACGATGTTTTAAAACTAAGACACTTGAACATTCACAGGCATAGCCCAGATATTATCAGTGGCAAGTATTTTGTTCTTGGATCGCCAGACACCGGCAAAGATATTGTAGATCAGTACAATAATTATTTTCGACGCAACGAGGGGTGGTCGCAGGGAAATGTCACAGATACATCCGAATTACTACATTTTTCCACTGTTGGTGAGGTCTACGATTACGATCCTTATCTGAAGGACACAACAGTGGAGATGGTTAAATATCTAAAATCATCTGGTTTATGTTGGGGAGATATCTCCTTGTGCACAACTACGCTCTATCTGCGCGGAGACACCGATGTGCAAGACCCAATTTGTATCATTTGCTTTAGGTTGATCAACATATGTTCACAGTTCATCACATTTTTCCACGCGAACTACTGGATTAAACCAGTATGAATGATTTCACAGAGAGAGCTGCACAAAAACAAACTTACTGAAATCAACAATTATCCAACTTTCCGACCTTCTCAATGATTACTTGAAGGAAATCTTCTCTTTCCACTGTTTTATTAGCTTCATAGCTGGCTAAGGCAGCGAGGCTTGGATTCAGAACCATGCCCATTTTTCTACAGATGAAGAACGTGGCCATGGCCTCCAGCAGGTTGAATGTAGGCGTGTTAGGGTCGTCTTGGTACTCGTCTGGCACGCTTTCATCCGAGAAATCGTGTTTGGCTATACAGAACGCCGAATTGATATTACGCAGGGTAGCAATTGTGGATTGATCGAGCAGCCGCCCCTTCCTTTCGACCCTCTGGATAATCGTCCCCATCGGTAGATTTTCAATCCCTTTCAATTGGTCCTCAAATCTTCTCTTCAACACGCTTTCCACATGGCCACAGCTCCACATTACTCCCCCTCGTGGAATGGGCCAATTGATGGTTGCGAAGCAGTCCCTTATGGCATATTGAAGAGGTCGGAATACATCCCTGTAGCCGTCCCTGTAATTCCCAGTATGGTCGTGGTGATTCCGCCTGAAACAGATTATTTCTAAGCGCCCATCGCCGCCGATTCTCACATCAAGAGCGCTGGCCATGGCAAACAGTTGAGGGTATTTTTCACCGTTAGCACGGGCAGAATGTATCTCGCGAATAGCTGATATCTCCGAGCGACTGAATATAGCCTTTAAAGCATCTGCAATTTCTGGAGAATGTATCTTGTTATCGAATGCTGGTGCAATGGTGACCATTCTCGACTCCCCAATTGTGAGATTGTGTTTGACTACTATATTTTTATCTAATCCTATCTTATTACACCTAATCGGTCAGAACGGATTTTTTCGAACGTCCAATCCCCTTTGTGATAAGACGAGGTGTTCATTTACTTCTTCACAGCTATGTGTATCTTCTTATAGGGCTTGAGGAGCTGTCAACATCTTATCTTAGGTGCGATGGACAGGTTCTGGCATCGATTTAGTGCATGACCAATATGTCCGGTATCAATACGATACCGGATTTCCTAATCATGTTTTTGAACAAGAATAGAGTTTGACAGCTGGATAGCTCTTTAATCGTCGCTAATGGTTGTGAGATCGTCGGTTCGAGATGGTCAGTCCATAGCGCAATACCGCGTATCCGATATCCGTTCGATAATGGACAAACAGACGTTGGGGACTTGCTGAATCGCTTAATCGTCGGCACCGAGCGCTGGAATGAGCACTTATTATTGCCAGTTTTCTACTGCTGCCATCATATTGCTGCTCATTACCAAAATATCTACTATCACATAGTCAACATGCTAGGAACATGAAACTCACCCCATCTTCTAATTCGATGCACGCCATGAAGTCCCCTTCCCGTCAGTCGATAAATCATTCGGACTTCAAAGGGAGTGTGTTGTGGAGTATGCGAGCAATCGAGACCACAGTCTTATCGGAGTTAGATTCGACGCTAACGAGCGAATGATCATCGGTACGCCTTCTTCCCTGCAAGTCGAGGAGAACGTCGGCGAGACCCACTTCCGCCTTTTTTTATTTTTGCCCAATATACCATAACGGTCGGAGAAGTACCTCACGGCAGTCTCGACCAAAGCTACACCCTTCATACGATGATTGAATCTTTCCCCGGCAAGAGACCGCCTTCTCAAGCAAGGTTTCGACCGATTCGTCCGGAATAATCACTCTGTGCACGCCCCTTGCTTCCGCAAACCTGTCGTTAGCGCCTTAGAACATTACACGCGCGTAAGGGAGCCGGTTCCCGAGAGGCAACGTACTAGGGTAATCGTTACCGTTCGGAGTCGATAAACCATTCTTCCGAGCAAAGTATGGTCCAGCCACGCTCCACCGTCCGGTATCTCCTCGATTTGTGCCAGTATCCTCGAAATTTCGTCCGATATCCTGGCAGAAACGTCTGGTATCTCTTGTTCTCGGCCTTCTGACGGCAAACGGCATAAGGTGATGTTGGATAATTGAGGCGTTTGGCCTCGGATAATAATGGTAAGACGACATTCTCGCGACCTGTTTCCGATGCAATCGGGAGGACTTCTTAACTCTCCTATGGCCATAACGACTGATGTCCAGACATTGCATCTTCCATGTCAATGGTTCTCCTCTTAGGATGATACCGGGCGATTTAGCGGCGATGCGGGGACGGCATCGGCCAGAGGTGCCTTGAGCATTGGTCGACTTCGCTCGTCCTGCGAGAGGGGAGTATGGTCCCCCGGATGACCATATAAACGACCGAAAACAACAAGGGAGAAGACGATAAGATTATCGCGATTCCATCCCACCAGGCATGTTTCGATGTTGTTTTGCATTAGTAATAATAAATAAAGCCGTTATGAAAAATGTGTTATGTTACCGATAAGAGTACACTTATCGGCCCGTCCGGTATCAGGCAGATGCCAGACTGTCCAGAATGCTCGATTTTTCTTCCTCAATTCCTACTGGAATAATTATTATTTGCGAAATTGGTTTTTAATCACAACGCATATAAACTCGCTGCTGAATAAACGAAAATTAAGATATTGATCAATTAAATCGAGATGAAAGTCCTGCTAGAGATTCACACATTTCCGTGCTCTTTCTCTTTGTGACTTTCATCTTGAGCAAGATAACAAAGAAAAGTGATTGTGGCGAGCGAACGCTCTCGCTCGTTTCTACGTTCATGGCAAAGAAAACACCGTAAGTGGGATGGGGATGCCAAGAAGAGGTCGGAAGAAAAAAATATCGAGCTCGTCGAGCGAAGAGTTAAGAGGAACTCACGACCCTCTCGCCGACGAGGCGAGGATATCGCCGCGAGGCGAACAACTCACCTCCTCGAGCAGCTCGTCCGGAGCTCGTAAGGGCTCGAGACGAGCTAAGCTCAAGGATAAACGCCCGAGAGGTAAGGCAATGGGTCTATACCCCTTCGTGTGCGCTTATCGACGATACCTGAAGAACGCCCGCGCTCGTCTGGGCGAGGGGACGATCGATGAACGTGAACGCAAACTGCACTTCATATCCAAGGTCGTTCTCTCGTTGAGCGAGCAGGGCAAGATGAGCATCTCTAACCCGTCCAAGTTCACCGAGGACGACATCATCGAGCTATTCCTGGCGCTAAAGAACAGGAGTGTCAACGGCAAGCTACCGAAGCGTTCCACGCTCAGGAAGCAGATGCAGCTGTTGAAGGACGTGTGCTTGGACTGTAAGAACCGCAAAGTCGAGGACATGCTGAGGGACGGCCGTATAAGGATCGGAAGCGACAATACAGAGCCGTTCTCCCTATACCGCGAGGACTTAGTGGCTGTTCTCCAGGCCTGCAAGCAGGTCGGCGGGTGGAAAGGTGAGGCATGCTGCTTCGCCACCGCCATGCTGACCTTCCTTCGCTTGCGACCGGGAGAACTGCAACAAGCGTCCTTGCGAGACCTGGACACGAGGAAGTGGACCTTCCTTGTTGCCAACCCGAAAGGGAAGGGCATCTACGGCGAAGTCAAGCGCCTGCCGATCCCTGACGTCCTCAAGCCGTTCGTGCTCGACTTCCTGAAGGCGAGGAACGAGATGCTAGCGTCCAAGGGCATCAAGAGCGCCGAGCCGCTAATCCCTGCCGTATCCTGCCACGATGTCAACAATTACGCCCAACAGGCGTTCGGTCGGTTGAAGAAGCAAGTTATGCTAGAAGCTAGCATTCCTTTCAAGTGGAAGGACTTCCGGCTTACCGGCGGACAACTCGCTCTAGATGAAGGAGTCCCGATAGAACAGGTATCGCAATCGATGAGGCACGCTTCGACAAAAACGACGGAACGGTACTATTGCCGTGCCCGAGCTGACCCTGCGTTCGCAAACGTCAATGAAACGTACAATCGCATGTTTCTTGACGAGCCAGCTATAAACGCGAAAAGCGTTTGAATTGAAATTCGGTTATCATTATCTGGATAAAGAGATGAGTGGGCTCAGCCGGATTCGAACCGGCGACCTCCTCCGTGTCAGGGAGACGTCATAGCCACTAGACCATGAGCCCGTATGCGAGTTTTTGTCCATATACGGTCCTTATCTAAATCCTTTTCGCTTCATGCCAGATGGCGGATCGCATCCCATTCTGATTTTTGGCCAGATTTCTCAGCGATGAAAGCGATGGAGCATCCCTGGTTTCGCCGGCTTGAAGCATCGGGCCCGCATCAGCGATCGCGACGGCCATGCCGCTCTTTGTCGGAAGCGCTGCCGGTGGACAGCAGGAGGGCGATCCCCATGGCCAGAAGTACCGCCCCGGCGAGGGACAGCCCAATGATCATGATGAGATGGAGCATCGCGTCTCCAGGCACTCCAGGCGATGAGGCCGGCGCGTTGAGGACCGAGAACACCATGAAGAGCGCCCCGGCAAAGAGGAGAGCGAAACCGGTCAGCTTGGAGCCGGCCATGTCTTACCTCGCCACCTCGGCCTGGATCGTGGCGCGGCCGCGGACCGCCGGCGGCTCGCCCACCTTGACGTCCCCGCCGTTGGGCGCCAGATAATCGCCCCTTGCCAGGAGCAATATGGTCTCGGCAACCTTCTCCGGCGGATCGCCATGGAAGTTGGTCATCTGCGTGGCGGTCGTCCGCGGAAAGACGTTGTACGCCTTCATGGGCTCGATCTCTTCGGCCAGGGTGCGGGTGAACGAGATCAGGCCGCCCTTGGATGCCGCATACACGCCGAGCGTGGGGTATCCCCGGAGCGCGGTCACGCTGGCGACGTTGATCACCATGCCCCGCAGATGGGGAAGGCAGGCCTGCGTCATCTTGATGGCGCCTTCCAGGTTGACGCGCAGCTGCCGTTCGATGTCCTCGAAGCTCTGCTCCTCCACCCTCTTCCTCTCGACCACGCCGGCATTGTTGACCAGCACGTCGATCCTCCCCATCTCCCCGACGGTGTCGGCGACCGCCTTCCGGATGCTCACATCGTCCGTGACATCGAGCCGGAGCACCATCGATCCTGATGCGCCCTCCCTCTGGCATTGCTCAGCGGTCTCCCATGCCGCCTTATCATCCCGAAGGTAGGTGATGATGACCCGGCTCCCCTCACTGGCGAATCGGAGCGCGGCCGCCCGCCCGATGCCGGTGCTGGAGCCGGTGATGAGGATGACCTTGCCCTTCAGCCCGTTCATGCTTACTGGTTTGCTAACGCAACGTATAAAAACCGCCGACCTCGACGAGGCGCGGGCTCAGTCCCAGTGGCCCAGCCGCTCGAACGTCAGAGCGGCCTTCAGGCACTCCGGGCACACGTGGCGGCCCCTGGTCAGCTCCTCGGTGGAATCCTCGGCCACGACCTCCGAGTGGAGCGGATCGGGAAAGAACAGCACCGAGAACCGCCGGTCGCCGTAGAAGACCACCTGGGTCTTGCACCGCCGGCACAGCTGGGGCGGATGACGTCGGTCCCTCAGCTTGAACGAGAAGCATTTGGGGCAGATGGACGGCTCCATGAAATGGTCCCCTGCCCCCTGGAATCCGAACCCCGTGTACAGGTCCTCGGAAACGAATCCGCACTCTGAGCAGGCAGCCTTGAGCAGTTCTCCCATGATCCCATCCGCTCCGGTAATGGCGACGAGGACATAAAGCTCTCACGGCCACGCAGCGGCCTTCGCAGCCATGCCTACGGCTTTGTCGGAGACCGTCTGAAAACTTATAAAAGGCAGTCCCATCATGGGGAGCAGATTTGGATGCCAGAGATACTCCTTTTCACCAAGCCAGACTGTCAGAAGTGCGATTACGTCAAGGAGCGGATGCCCGCCGGGCTCGATGTCATCTGCGTCGATACCTCCACTCCCGAGGGTCTTGCCGAGGCCGCCTACTACGAGATCCTGGGCAAGAGCACGCCCATCCTGGTCGTCGACGAGCAGGTCGTGGAGGGCGCCATCGCCATCATGTCGAGGCTGAACGAGCTGGCCAACGGAACGGCCTGAGCGCTGAACTACCACCAATGCTTGCGCTCGGAATCGAAGGCACTGCCCACACCTGCGGCGTGGGGATCGTCGACGAGAACGCCAACGTCCTGGCCAACGAGATGGACATGTATCGCCCTGAGAAGGGAGGCATCCATCCCCGGGAGGCGGCGAACCATCACTCTGACGTCGTGGTGCCCCTCATCAAGAAGGCCGCCCAGGCCGCTGGCGTACGCCTCGCCGACCTTGATGTGATCTCCTTCTCCCGCGGACCCGGCCTGGGGCCGTGCCTGCGAACCGTGGCCACCGCCGCCCGCGCCCTGGCCATATCGCTCGACAAGCCTCTTCTGGGCGTCAACCACTGCGTGTCGCACCTAGAGATCGGGGTGGCAAGGACCGAAGCGGTCGATCCGGTGCTGCTGTACGCATCGGGTGGCAATACCCAGGTGATCTCGTTCAACAACGGCCGCTACCGCATCTTCGGCGAGACGCTGGACATCGGCGTCGGCAACATGTTCGACAAGCTCGGCCGGGAGCTGGGCATCGGCTACTACGCCGGCCCGAAGATCGAGAAGCTGGCGCTGGGCGGGAAGAAGCTGCTGAACCTCCCTTACTCGGTGAAGGGCATGGACCTCGCGTTCTCGGGCATCATGACCGCTGCCCTCGCCCACCATTCTCGAGGAGAGTGTCTCGAGGACATCTGCTTCTCGGTGCAGGAGACCTGCTTCGCCATGCTGACCGAGGTGACGGAGAGGGCGATGGCGCACATCGAGAAGGACGAGGTGCTGTTGGGAGGCGGAGTGGTGCAGAACAAGCGCCTCCGGGCGATGGTGACCACCATGGCCGAGGAGCGCGGCGCCCGCATGTACGTGCCCGAGCCCAAGCTGTGCGTGGACAACGGCGCCATGATCGCCTGGACCGGTATGGTCATGCACCGGGCGGGGGCGCGAATGAACGTTGCCGACACCAAGGTCGATCAGCGCTTCCGCACCGATGAGGTCGAAGTGCTGTGGCGCTGAACTAGGCCTCTTTCTTCTGAGCCTTCTGCTCCCCTATCATCCTGTCAAGCTCGTCGAGGAACTCGTCCTCCCGCCCCTCGGGGACGGTGGCCCCGGCGGCGATGCGGTGACCTCCCCCGAACCCCCCGACCTTGGATGCGCATTCCCGCAGCGCCACGGCCAGGTCCACGCCCTGGTCCAGAAGCTCGAACGTGCCCCGGGAGGATATCTTGAACTTCCCATCGCTCTGCGACAGCGCGATGGTGGCCTTGTCGCGATCGCCCAGGTACTGCATCGTCACCCCGCTCAGGATGCCCGACATCCCCTGTCTCTCGTTGTAGAAATACTGGATGTTATCTTTCTTCGCCACGCCGTCGCGGGCGATGCCATCCAGGCCGGCCATGACGCCGTCCACGTGTTCGGCGCGCAGCTTCCTGGCGCCTTCCAGCGCCCCCTTGTCGCCGAGCGTCAATGCCAGCCCCATGCCTTCGTTGCCGGAGCGGCCGCAGGCGTCGAGCAGGGAAGCCAGTTCGCCGGCCTCCATCCCCGCCCGGGGGAAGAAGTAGCGTTCGTGCACCACCTCGGCCATGGTGGCGAGCGGAACTCCCTGCTCCACCAGGCGCAGGGCCAGAAGGCTTGACAGCTTCCTGCTCTGCCCCTCATCGAGGTCGCGGGACGACGAATTGACGTCGATGTTCGCCTCCTCCAGGAAGGCCTTCGCTCCGTCGAGGCTGCCGCTCACTCCCCTGACGTATGGATCGGTGGACGCGTAGAGGCCATCCAGGAGCTTGCCGGTCGGGAGAAGGGAGCCCGGAACAGATTCCACCATGCCGCGCTTGCTGCCCTCCTCGAACAGCCACTGGTTGATGCCGCTCAACCCTCGGATGGCCTGCCTGTCGCCGACGATCCCGGCGAAGGCGATGTGCAGGAGGTCCCAGTTCCTCTCGTCCAGGTTGACTGCGAACAGCATGCACATGGCCGACGCCGATGCCGAGGTCATGCCGTCGATGTCGACCAGATGGGGGTTGATGTGCACGACCTTCTCCGAATCGCGCAGCGGAGCGTGATGGTCCAGCACAATGGTCCTGCACCCAGTCGCTTCGAGCGCGTCCAGATGTGCCGAGCCCATGTCCGACAGGATGAGGCAATCGCAGCCTGCCGCCGCTTCCTGTATCAGCTCATCCGTGAGCCCCTTCACCAGGGTGGCGTGGAATCCTTTTCCGGCCCTCAGAAGGGCGTTGCACAGCACGCCGGCCGAGGATATGCCGTCGGCGTCGTAGTGAGAAATGACACGAACCTCGGAGGAGCGTTCCAGCTCCTCCTTGGCAATAGAAATTCGTGAAAGGAGTTTGTCAGGGAGCTGGGCCCCTGGTTCCATCCCGATCACTCGAGAAGCAGCTCGGCGGTCTTGATGGAATACTGCCAGTCAGCAGGAAGGTATCCCTCGCGCTTGTAGTACTTGACAACGCGGCGGATCTTGGATTCGACCATCTGCATGTTCCGCTTGTTGGCGAGGTCCTTCTTGTTCTCGTTGAGGTGGTTCTGCAGGCCGATGGCGGTCCTCATCAGAGCGGTCAGGTCATCGGGGATGGCCGGCCTGAGGTCGTTCTCTGCGATGATCTCGCTGACCGTCCTTCCGGTGGCCAGCTTGACATCGGGAACGGCGTGCTGGTCCCTAAGGACCAGGCCGATGCGGGCAGAGGTGGCGCCGTCGCGGGCCATCTTCACCACGATCTCCTCGATCTCATCCTTGTTCAACGGTACCCATTCGGGGTTCTCGGTTATGAGGGGACGGTGCGACGCCGACCTCCCCCTTCTCCTGGCATGCATGCGAGCCATGTAAATCCTCCAATATGAAACGTAACAGGTTTATGGGTGGCGAATGGAAGCCAATTCCGCTTCGGATATTTAACTGTTAGGCGGAGCCGCCTTGGCGCCCGTCCCGGACCTTCCTGGCCCAGTCGATGAGGGGCGCGTACTCGCACCGGGGGAATGCCAGCCGTTCTGGCAGCTTGGCGAACATCCGCGTTTCCATCTCCCCCTGCCCGAACGCCCCACCGACCTCCCCGGAGAACACCGTCCCATCCTCCGTTCCCCTGCTACCGAGGATCGTCACGTCCATCCCGCTCTCCTCGCGGAACTCCCTCCTCACCGCCTCGGGGTCGCTCTCTCCCTCCTCCACCTTTCCGCCGGGCATCTCCCATCCCTGCCGTTTGGGGTTGTAGACCATGAGGAACTCGTCCCCGCGGAACGCGATGCAGTATACCGTCCTCATGCCCGCTCCACCACCATCATGGCGTGGTCCTTCTCCATCGGATCCAGGGGGACCGTTTCGACCACGGCGAGCCCCTCTCCGGCAAGCTGCCCGCGGACCATGTTGTACACCTCGCGCGGCGTTCGGGACACGTCCTCGCTGCGGGACTTCACCACCAGCATGCCGCGGGGGGACGAGAATGCTTTCATGTTCGTGGCCAGGATGGCGGCCTGCCCCTTCTGGGCCACGTCCTGGTACACCAGAGTGACGGCGTCGACAGCAAAGGCGAACTCCGAGGGCCTGGTGGCATCGGCCAGCAGCGGGACCATGTTGGATCGGGTCTCGCACACCGCCACCAGGTCGCGGAACGACCGCGGCGAGAACTCCACGCAGTACACCGTCCCCCGGCACGCGATGTCGGCCACGTGGCTGGCGGTGGTCCCGCTGGCCGCTCCCAGGTACAGCACCGACGATGTCTCGTCGAGGGGGAAATGCCGCCCGCCGTTGCGGAGGTATGCGGCAAGCTTGCTCCGAGTGACGCTCCATTCCCGGTATTCCGCTCCGTCGATGGAGACCGCCCTTTCTCCGTAGACCGCATGGCCAGGCGCCGAGTTCAGGGTGTACAGCCGATCGCCGTCGGTGAACACGCCCGGAAATGCCGTAGGATGGATGGCAGGGGCGTTCATGACCGGCAAAGCGTCCACCGTTTATTTAAGCGGCTGGGGCCCGCAGCCCGTCCGGCAATGTATTATCAGACGAGTTCGCGTTATCTTGATCGGTGGCCCAAGAGGAACGGGACCGGCAGATCAAGGAGCTGAGCGAGCGCATCGCCAGTCTGGAGGCCATACTCTCGCAGGTCACCCGGCCCTATGCCGAGCTGGTGGAGCAGCTCGGCCAGTTCCAGGGGGTGGTGCAGAAGTACTTTCGGCTCCTGGACCTGTACCAGCGGCACGGCGTGATCTCGGTCGATGCGATCCTCCCTCAGGTCAAGGATCTGATCTCCCGGGAGATCATGCGGATCCTGATGGAACGCCCCGGCCTGAACATCTCGCAGGTGACCGAGGAACTGAGGGCGCGCTCCGGCTCCTCCTCGCGGCGGATCGTCAGGGAGCGGCTGGAGGAGCTGGTCAAGGAGGGACTGCTGGTCGAGGACAAGGGGCGCAAGGCGAGCTCCTTTCGGGTGTCCGATGAAGTGGTCAGCAAGTGGGCAGATGTGCTCGGTCTGTCCAAGTAAAGTGGCCACACTAGTGGTGCATGCCGCGAGAGGCGGCGAAAAAGGAAGGTGAACAGATGAGCAACGGAGATATGCCGAACCCAGAGGAACTGAAGGAGATAATGAGAGTGATGTCGGACACCATCCCCGACCTGCTGGCCAGCATCACCAAGGTGATGTACGGGGCCCAGGAGGGCGAGGAGTACGGCAAGGCGGTGGCCAACTTCTACAAGGCCCTAAAGGACGCGGGCATGAGCAACGAGGAGGCATTCGCCCTGACCAAGGAATACATGGGCAACTTCAACATCGGCAACGTGATCGGCGGGGCCACCAAGAGGGCGAAGGGGGAGTGAACGTGCGCCCCGGAGAAGGCGAGGCGGTCCTGCAGGCGACCGCTCTCGCCCCCTTCGCAGCGCTCCGCCTGACCGCATCCTACCTCCGCATGAAGCGTCAGGCCAAGCGCGCCCGGCGGGTGTTCTACCGCGAGCTGGTAGCGAAAGGGATGGCCCCGCACCATGCCGGGCGCCTCGCCGACGAGTACGCCTCGGCGATCAGCATGAGGACGATGATCCGCACCGTCGCCCGGCGGTCTTGAGGCCTTCTCCTTTTCTTAGTAGGCCCCCCACCCCAGGCCGCCGCGGCCCTCCCTCATCTCGATCCGGCGGGGGTCCTCCTGCCCGATGTCGCTCGGCCCTTCCCGGATGTCGATGCGCCTGCCGCGTATGGGCACCTTGAACGGTATGCTGATGTAGAGGAAGTCTTCGTCCAGCGAGGCGTCGACGTTGTTGATGTCGACCGGGTGGGCGAGGAAGTAGCAGCCCGCCATCTCCGCGTCCTCCCGGCTGGCCCTGATGCAGAAGCTGGCCTCCGACACCTCAAGGTCGATGTCCTCCCTCTTCACGCCTGGCATCTCTATCGTTATCTTGTACCTCTCCCTGTCGTGGTCGATGTTCACGATGGGGGAGAGGACCGGCTTGAACTCTTCAACCATCCCAGCGCCTCCGTTCCCCAGTTGGGAGCCTGGGTATTAAAATCGTTTCTACGAGCATGCTAATTTATGGATGCTTAGCATTCCGATAAGGGATGAGAGATGTTCTGGTAACGATCTCCGAGCGGGTCAGGGACGCCGTGCGGGCCCTGCCGCCCTCGTTCGACAGGGGGCTTGAGCTCTACACCGGGGCGGACGGGTCGCCCACTTCCAACATCGACAAGTTCGCCGAGGATGTCATCCTGGAATGCGTGGAGGGCATGGACCTGCCGCTCAACGTCCTGAGCGAGGAGGCGGGGCTGGTGGACCGGGGGATGGACCGCACCCTCGTCATCGACCCCATCGACGGCACCCACAACTGCATTCTTGGGATCCCCGTTTACAGTGTATCGCTCGCCGTCGGGACGGCATCGCTCAACGACATCGATGCGGCGGTGGTCCGCAACCTGGTGAACGACGATCTGTACGTGGCGGAGAGGGGAAAGGGGGCCACCCTGAACGGATGCTCCCTGAATGTCAGGAAGGCGAACCCCCAGACGTGCTCCGCCCTGGTGTACATGGGCCGACACGCCGCCACCGAGACCATGAAGGTCGTGAAGAGGGCGGCAAGGGTGCGGGCCATGGGCTGCGCGTCCCTGGAGATGTGCATGGTGGCCCAGGGCAAGTTCGACGCGTACTACATGAACTGCGATCTGTACGAGAAGTCCATCCGGGTGGTAGACATCGCCGGCAGCGCGCTTGTCCTGAGGGAGGCGGGCGGCGAGATAATCGACCTGCAGGGAGGCAGGCTGGACATGCCGCTGGACCTGAACGCGCGCTCCAACTTCCTCGCCTACGGCGATGTCAGGGCCAAGGAGGTGCTGCTTTGAGACTTGGCGTGACCGCCAACTCGGAGGTGCCGGAGGCCATACGCGTCGGGAGAAAGGTCATCAGCGAGCTGGAGGGCCAGGATATCGTCCTGGAGAGCGGCATCGCCCGGCTGCTGGGCAAGAAGGGCATGCCCATAGAGGACATGGACATCGACGTGCTGGTGACGGTCGGGGGGGACGGGACGATCCTGCGCTCGCTGCAGCGCACCGCCGCGCCGATCTTCGGCGTCAACGCCGGCGTGCTCGGCTTCCTGGCCGAAGTGAACGAGGACGAGGTGGAGGCGGGCATCGCCAGGCTGCTGGAGGGCCGCTACTTCCTGGAGGAGCGCATAAAGCTGAAGACCATGCTGAACGGGCAGCGTTTGTTCGACGCCACCAACGAGGCGGTCGTGCATACCGCCCATGTTGCCAAGATAAGGCATTTCAACGTGTTCGTGGACGACCAGCTGGCGATGGACGTGCGGGCCGACGGCATCATAGTGTCTACGCCGACGGGCAGCACCTGCTACGCCATGGCGGTCGGCTCTCCTATCATCGACCCGAGGGTGGACGCCTTCGTGATAGCGCCCATGGCGCCGTTCAAGTTCGCCGCCCGGCCCATGGTGGTCCCGGCGTCGAGCAATGTCAGCATCGAGCTCGTCAAGCCCAAGCCGTGCATGTGCGTCATCGACGGGCAGCAGGAGACCCCCATGGAGGGCGACGAGCACATATCGTTCAGCGTGGCCGAGGGCCGCTCCCGCTTCATACGCTTCGAGAGGGCCTTCTACAGAAAGACCCGCGAGAAGCTGATGTGCATGCCATGAGCCGCAGGAAGGTGTGGGGGATCGAGCGGGAGGTGCTGGAGATGGTGAACCAGGCCGCCCGCCAAACGCATCCGCTGGAGTTCGCGGCGGCGCTGCGCGCGGAGGAGGGAGTCATCTACGAACTGGTGCTGCTCCCGGGAAGCATATCGAGCGAGGGGTCGGCGACGTTCCCTACGCACAACATGCCGATCGATTTCTCCGTCGTCGGCTCGGTGCACTCCCATCCGGGGCCGTCCAACCGGCCGTCGGAGGCCGACCTCCATCTGTTCTCCAGCTACGGCAGCACGCACATCATCACCTGCATGCCGTACGATATGTCGTCGTGGCGCTGCTACGACCGAAGCGGCCGGCCGGTGGAGCTGCAGGTCGTCTAGAGCACCTTGCTCCCCGGGCCGATGCTGCCGCGGGCCGACGCCCCCGGGCCGATGACCGAACCTTCGAAGATGACCGTTCCGGCGTCGATCATGGCGTTGATGCCGGTCTTGACGTCATCGCCCATCACCGCCCCCAGCTTCCTCCTCCCGGAATCGACCATCTCGCCCTTGTGCACCACCTTGACGTTCCGGTCGTCGAAGCGCAGGTTGGCGATCTTCGTCCCTGCCCCCAGGTTGCACCTCTCTCCGATGAGCGAGTCGCCCACGTAGTTGTGGTGCGGGATGTGGGAGCCGGACATGACGATGGAGTTCTTCACCTCCACTGAGGCGCCGACCCTCACCCTGGGGCCGAGGCAGGTGGACGGCCGGATGTAGCAGTTCGGGCCGATGTCGCAGCCCGATGAGATGTACGCCGGGCCTTCGATGTACGAGCCGGAGCGCACCAGGGCGCCGGCCTCCACTACCACCGCGCCCTTGACCGTGGCGCCCTCCTCCACCGTGCCGTCGATACGGCGGACCAACCGGGACATGATCATCTCGTTGGCGCGGAGGAGGTCCCATGGCATTCCAACGTCGATCCACTTCTCCCGCAGAGGCTGCACCGCCACCCTGCCCTTCTCGGCGAGGGCGTTGAGCGTGTCGGTGATCTCATACTCCCCGCGCTTCGATATCCCCGTGTTCCGTATCCCCCCGAAGATCTCTGGAGTGAACACGAACAGCCCGGCGTTGATCAGATCGGTTGGAGGCACCTCGGGCTTCTCGTGGATCTTCAGCAGCATGCCGTCCCTCTCCTCGATGACCCCGAACCGTTGGGGGTCCGGCACCTGGACGGCGCCCATGACCGTGCATTGCGTTTCTTCGAAGCGGTCCAGCACCCCCTTCAGGTCGGGCTCGAACAGCACCACGTCGCCGTTGACGCACACGAACGGCTCATCCATCACGCTCTCGGCCATGCCGATGGCGTGGGCGGTGCCCATCCTCTCCTTCTGCTCCAGGTAGGTGATGCGCAGCCCCATGGAGGAACCGTCGCCGTAGTGCTCCTTGATCTTGTTGGCCTTCCATCCCACCAGTATGCTGACGTCCTTGATGCCCTGCGATGACAGGGCGTCCAGCACATGCGACAGGAACGGCCTGCCCGCCACCAGGAGCAGCGGCTTCGGTATGTTGGAGGTGAGCGGCCTGAGCCTGGTCCCCTCGCCCGCCGCCAGTATCAGCGCCTTCATGCCAGGCACCTCCCCACGACCCCGCGGACGATGCCCTGCAGCCTCTCCAGCTCTTCCTGGTCCCTCGCCTCTGCCGTGGTGCGGAGCTTGGGCTCCGTTCCCGACAGGCGGACGAGCAGCCACCCGTCCGGGAACTCCGCCCGGAAGCCGTCCAGGGTCAGCAGGCGGTCGCAATCGAGTCCGCTCATCTCGGCGCCCAGGCGTTCCACCACCTGTCCGCGCTCCTCGGCCTTGAACGGCTGCGAGCCGCGGGCCGACGGGAACGACGGCAGCGAGTCCAGCCGTTCCGACAGCGGCTGCTCGGACGCCATGCTCGCCAGCATCGCGCCGGCCAGGACGCCGTCCGGGCAGTAGGTCTGCCTCGGGAATATGTACGTTCCTGACGGCTCGCCTCCGAAGTCCAGACCGGTGCGCTTGAGCGCCTCGGCCACGTACACGTCGCCGACCCGGCACCTCTCCACCGTCCCGACCATCTCGTCCAGGACCATGGACGCGTCCATCGGCGCCACCACCCCGGAGGCGTTCATGGCCGAGGCGAACAGGGCGATCAGGCGATCCCCGCTGACGAACCGGCCCTTGTCGTCGACGGCCACCATGCGGTCGCCGTCGCCGTCGTGCGCGATGCCCAGGTCGGCCTTCCGCCGCAGGACCGCTGCCTTCAGATCGGCCAGCGCCTCCTCCGTCGGTTCAGGCGTCCTGCCCGGGAAGAAACCGTCCGGCTGCGCGTTCAGGGACAGCACCGAGCAGCCCAGCTCCCTCAGGGCCAGAGGGCTGACGCGGAACGTGGCGCCGCATCCGCAATCGACCACCACCGATGCTTCCGAGCCCTTCACGCCGTCAAGGATGGCGTCGATGTGCGAACGCTCCGCTCCTTCCAGCATGAACGAGCGGCCCACGCTCCGCCAGTCCTTCCCCGGCCTGGGGGAATCGATGCGGTCCTCCACCTCCTCCATCCGGATGGTGTCAAAGGCCGAGCCGTCGGGGTTCCACAGCTTGACTCCGTTGTACTGCGCGGGATTGTGCGACGCGGTCACCATGATGCCGCAGCCGAACGACGACGCGGCCCTTGCCAGCGTCGGAGTGGACACCATCCCGGCATCATGGACCTCGGCCCCAGCGGCGGTGGCGCCGCACACTATGGCCTGCGCCACCATGGGGCCGGACGTCCTGGTGTCCCGGCCCATGACGATGCGGCCGTGCATGCCGCCCGCTGCCTCCCCGATGCTCTCGGCCAGCTCTATCGTGAAATCCTTGCCGATGACTCCCCTGATGCCAGATGAACCGAACAACCGCATTTGACTCAAGCCCAATGCTCAAGGATGCACATCCATGATTAAATCTTCCTCGGCCGATTCTGGCATGCATCGGCCCTGCCGCGGCGGCGCTTCGGAGCGCTTCCGCCCTGATTTTAGTAGAAAGGTTGCGAAAAGGGCAAGGAGATGAGGACTGGACGGATAGCATTATTAGATAAATATTATATATGGGTCCAGGCCATTACTATCTGGGTCGCATGGCCAACATCGCCCCAAAGAGCACAGGAGGGAACTCCATGGTCATGGAACAGATCAGCGTGGACAAGGCAAAAGAGATCGCAAAGAAGAAGGGTCTGAAGCCGGGCAGGGTAAAGGGAACGAACGGTATCCAATTCACCAAGGGATCCAACGACCGCCTTGAGATAATCCAGTGGGACGAGTTCGAGAAGACCCTCAAGCAGAGGGGCCTCGGCGTGTTCGAGAGCGGCGGCTGGATGAAGATCATGAAGAAGGGATGAGCCCTTCTTCACCCTAACATCCCTGTGTCGTCAATGAGGCGCGACCGCCTCACCTTACTTCCTTTTCGAGTTTTTAATTAGGTCCGCTCATCGGGTCCGCATCAGGAGCCAGTTGTCGTTCTTGTTCTCCTGCCCCTTGAATCTTATCAGGGCGTAGGTGCCGTCGAACCTGGCGCCCCTCATCTCGAAGACGATCCCGTCCTCCCCCCGCTCCTTCACTTCGAGGTCCCCTCGGTCTAATATCCGCACGGTTCCAGCACCATACTCGCCATCCGGGATGGTCCCCTCGAACGAGCCGTACGATACTGGATGGTCCTCGGTCTGCACCGCCAGCCGCTTGATCTTCGGCTCTTCCGGAACTCCCTTGGGCACCGCCCAGCTCTTCAGCGTCCCGTCCATCAGCAGGCGGAGGTCATGATGGAGCCTGGACGCATGATGCTCCTGCACCACGAAGAAGGGAGCAACGTCCCCCTCATTCCCATCCGGCTCAGGCGTCTTGGAGAAGTCCCTCTTGGAGCGGTATTCCCGCAGCGGGGCGTCCATGCGACATCATGGCCGCCAGGGAAGATAATCATTGCCTCGTTCCTTTGACACGCACCTCAAGATCGAGGCCGAAGGCCCGCCGGAACGCCTTTCCCGTGCCCTCCAGGCCCCATACCTCGAGCGAGGCATCGTCGTCGGTGACGAGCTCCAGCACCGCCTTCTTTCCCTCCTTGCGCAGGGACACCTCCCTGGCGAGGGCGCCGTGGGAGCGGTCGAGGCCCTCGGCCAGGCGCAGGAACGCCGACATGACGACGATGGTCCGGTAAGTCTCGGCGTCCAGCCCGGCCAGTTCAGGGTCCTTTCGCCGGGGCGCCCTCTTGCGGTGGTACCGGGCCAGGTTGGCCATGATCAACACCTCCCGGTGGTCGAAGCCCAGCAGGTCCGCGTTTCGTATGATGTAGTACGAATGAGCGTGATGGTTCGTGAACGAGATGAAGTCGCCGACATCGTGCAGGTAGGCGGCGTACCTCAGCAGCTCCCGCTCCTTGTTGCCGAGCGAGTGCAGGCCCGCCTCGCGAGCAGAATCGAACAGCGACAGCGAGAGCCGCATCACCGTGGCGGCATGCCCCTCATCGACATCGCACGATCGCCCCAGCTGCAGGATGCTGGTCTCCCTGACGCTCTTCCCCTGCGAGTGCGGGGAGCCCTCGATGCGGGCGAGGTAGTCGATCAGGAGGCCTTCCCGGACGCCCCGCTCGCTCACGGTCATCTCCTCGATATGGAGCTGCTCCATGAACGTCTCCAGGATCGCCGCCCCGCCGATGATGATGTCCGCCCTCTCCGGGTTGATCCCGGGGAGCATCCTCCTCTGGCCAAGCGTGGAGGACCGGATGATGCTGGTCAGCTTCCTCAGGTGGCTCAGGCGAAGCGTTCCGGGGCGTCCGCCCAGCGAGCGGACGGCCATCTCCGACAGGTTCACTATGGTGCCGGACGAGCCGATGACGAGGTCGACCTTGCTTTTCCGGATGGCCCTCGCCGCCGAGGACATGTACCCCTTGACGTGCCGCTTCATGGCATTGTAGGTCTTATCGTCCACCGGCTTCTGGTATCCGCGGGGTATGAACAGGTCGGTCATGCGGATGGCGCCCAGCTTGAGGCTGTCGAGGAACGCGTGCCCGCTGCCGCTGCCGAGCGCCAGCTCGGTGCTGCCGCCCCCTATGTCGATCATAAGGGCGGTGCGATCGGCCAGCTCGATGCCGGAGCTTACTCCCAGGAAGATCAGCCTGGCCTCCTCGATGCCGGAGATGATGCCGAGATCGAGGTCCGCCTCCTCCTTCAGCCGCTCCTCCAGCACGTTCTGGTTCCTCGCCTCCCTTGCGGCCGAGGTAGCAACCGCGATGATCTCGTCCGCCCCGTAGTAGCGGGCCAGCTCCACGAACTTCTTGCACACCAGAACGGTGCGGTCGATGGCCTCCCGTCGGAGGAACATGTCATCGAACCCCCCGGAGCCCAGACGGACCATCTCCTTCTCCAGGCTGAGGACCGTATACGAGAGGTTGGGATTGAGGCGGACCACCATCATCCTGACGGAGTTGGTCCCGATGTCTATGAAGGAGACCACGTGCCCCGTTCTGGGAGTGGCCTCCGTCATCGGATCACCACCCTCCGGCCAAAGATGCTCTGGAACAGGTCGGCCTTGTCCAGGGCCGCGGCGATCTCCGCTCCCGCGCCGTCGGCCTCGAGCATGATGGTGACCGAGCCCTCATCCGTCGCAACGGCGACCTCCTTCACGGCCCCGGAGTGGCCGTAGTCCAGGCCGTCAGCGATCCTGAGCAGCGCGGCGAGCTTCACCGTCCTGTCTTTCTCATCTCCGGAGAGGTCCTCCATCTCCTTGTCGCCCTTCCGCGGCAGGCGCCCGCGGTGATAGCGCACCACGGCCGACACCATTCTCCTCTCGTCGTCATGCAGCGGAATGCGCTCGTCCGTCAGGACGATGCGCCGGGACGTCTTGTTGTGCCCCTTCTGCCCCTCGACCCAGCCGATGTCGTGCAGCAGGCCGGCGGCCTCCAGGAGGAACCTGTCATCCTCGTCCAGGCCATGCACGCCGTCCAGATGGCCGAACAGCGCCAATGCTAGTTGCGTCACCTTTCGGGCATGGTCCGGATCGACGTTCATCTCCATCGCCAGGCCGTAGAGTTCTTTGCGCCTCTCTTCGGCGGTTTTGGCCTCGGCCCCGGGAAGGGAGCGGAACCTGTCCTCCAGGTCCTCGAAGAAGCGGCCCCTTCGCAGCTTAGGCCACATGGCAGCGAACGAGCGGTAGCGCTGCCCCCGGCGCTTCCTTCGATCCCTCATCAGGGCAGACACGCCCTCCTGCGCCCCCGGGACGGAGCACAGCTGGCAGGTCAGGTCGCCCTCCGCGCTCATCCACACGTCGCAGTCGTGCATCTCTCCCAGCAGGTCCTGGAGGCCTTTCAGCGTGGCGATCTCGTCCTTCAGCTTGTCGTCGAAGAGCGGCCTGAACGCTTCCGCCGAGTAGCGGAGGTGCTTGGCGGCGATCCGCATCTTGTGGTGCTCCTCCTTGGCGTCGGGGAGAGGGACGCATCCCTCCAGCGCGACCAGTTCGCGGATGCGGGCAGAGATGTGCTCCAGCCCCGCCGCGTGGCTCGCCTCCGTCCTCACGTCCACTCCGTCCAGCTGCTCCACCTCGGCGGAGAGGTGCTCCTCCATCTCCCTCGCCGTCCCTCGGTCCTCCAGCTCTTCGAGCCATTTGACCACCGACGGCTGTATGCTCTCCCTCGCAGCCCTTTTCAGTTCGATGACGGCCTCCATGCCTGGCCGGGCGGCGTCGCTGGCTTTCTCTACGATCTCGAGGAGGGTCTCGATCTGGACATCGAGGTCCCTCGCCTCTCCCAGCGCCCGCGTGACGTTCCTGATGTCCTTCCTCCATCTTCGAGCCCGCTTCGCCGGAAGGCAGGAGGGGAACAGGACCATGCCGGCGCGGAGCCGGCGGGACGCCACCCTGGTGCGATGCACCGCCTCGATGTCCTCGCCCTTGCGAACGCCGTCCTCCTCGGCCCGCAGCTCCCGAACGTTCTTGAGCAGCGATGACGCGCCCAGCATCCGGAGGCCGTCCTCGCCCCTAGCCATGCCACTCCCCCCTGTGCGCGAGCAGCCAGTCCTGAGAGCTGAGCGGCTCCTCCCCCTCTTTCGGGACGACCTTCTCATAGGTCCCATCGGCCAGCAGCCGTTTGGCCTTGGCAGTGTCCCTTAGGTGGATGTCCAGGATGTCCCGCTTGATCGCCTCGCGCACGCGGGCGTCCTGCACCGGGAACAGGGTCTCCACCCTTCGGTCGAGATTGCGGGGCATCATGTCCGATGAGCCGAGCAGCATCTCCTCGTCGCCGCCGTTGCGGAAGTAGTAGATGCGGGCGTGCTCCAGGAACCTGCCTACGATGGACGTCACCGTGATGTTCTCGCTGACGCCCGGCACCCCGGGGCGGAGGCAGCACAGGCCCCGTACGTTCAGTTCGATCCTCACTCCGGCCATGGATGCGCGGTACAGCGACTTGATGATGCCTTTGTCCACCAGCGCGTTCAGCTTGAACGCCATGTACCCGTCCCCGTTCTCCCGGTGGCGTTGGATCTCGCGCTCGATGCGCTCCTCCATGCCCTTCCGGATGCCGTGAGGGGAGACCAGCAGGCGACGGTACACCTCCCTGTGCCCGTAGCCGGTGAGGGCATTGAACAGGTCGGAGACATCGGCCGCCAGGTCCCGCTCGCATGTGATATATCCGAGGTCGCCATACGTCCTGGCGGTCTGGCTGTTGTAGTTGCCGGACGACAGATGACAGATGCGCGTCAGACCGCTGCGTCCCCTGCGGACGATCAGGCACATCTTGGCATGCACCTTGATGTCCACCGGCCCGTACACCACGTGGATGCCGGCCTGCTCCATCTGCCTGGCCCACAGGATGTTGTTGGTCTCGTCGAACTTGGCCTTTAGCTCCAGTACGGCGGCGACCACCTTTCCGTGGCGCCGCGCCTCCATCAGCGCCTCCACGATGCTGGACTGCCGGTCCACGCGGTACAACGTGATCTTTATGGCCAGCACGTCAGGGTCCACCGCCGCGCGTTTGATCATTCCGACCACCGGCTGGAACGAATCATACGGATGGTACAGCACGGCATCTCGGTGGCATACACTGTCCAGTATGATCTCCTCGTTGGCAAGGGCCTTCGGCACGTAGGGCAGGAAGGGGGTGTCGAGCAGGTCCGGCCTCTTGATGTCGTGCAGCTCCCAGAGGTCCACAAGGCCCAGCGGGGCGGAGGTGCGGTATACCAGGTCGGGCGGCAGGTCCAGCTTCGAGGCGAGGAAGGAGACGATCCGATCGGGCATGCGGTCCGACACCTCCAGCCTGGTCGCCACGCCTATTCGCCTCGACTCCAGGCCCTCCTCGACCGCGGTCAGCAGGTCCGAGGTCTCGTCCAGCTCGATCTCTATCTCGGCGTCGCGGGTCACCCGGAACGGATGGGCGGACATCACTTCCATGCCGGTGAACAGCAGGTCCAGGTTGTCCATGACCAGATCTTCGAGGAATACCAGATGCATCTCCTCTCCGCTCGTCGCCCGCTCCCCGTCGATGCATACGAGCCGAGGAAACAATCCGGACGGCACCTTGATGCGAGCCATCCGTTCACGGCCGGAAGCGTCCTTCACCACGGCGGCGATGTTGATCGCCAGGCCGGATATGAACGGGAAGGGATGAGCGGCATCGATGGCCATCGGCGTGAGGATCGGAAAGAGGTCCTGCTCGAAGTAGGCCCTCAGCTTCGCCCTCTGTCCGTCCGTTATGTCGTCCATGCCGTGGATGTGGACGCCTGCCGCTGCCAGTGCCGGGACCATGCGGCCGTCCCACACTTCTGCGTATTCGCCGTTGAGGCGGTCCACTTCCTCCTTTATGAGGTCCAGCTGGGTCTGGGGGTTCATGCCGTCCGGAGGCGGCTCCAACGCCCCCTTCTCCGCCTGTCGGTACAGACCCGGCACGCGGGCCATGAAGAACTCGTCAAGATTGGAGCCGCAAATGGCCAGGAACTTGACCTTCTCCAGCAGGGGGTGGAGGCCCCCTTCCGTTTCCTCCAGCACCCTGCGGTTGAACTTCAGCCAGGAGATCTCCCGATTCAAGTAGAGGGCAGGATCGTCGAGAGGGCGCTCAACTTCTTCTTTCGCTCCTTCGTCCGCCTGCCCGGTCCCTGGGCGCTCCCGCTTCGTCACCATACGCAACCGTTACAGCATCAATTACCAGAGCATTAATACTTCATCCCGGGAACTTCGACCAGCCAATGGGTCGATCGCCGGAGCAAGGTTTTTGTACCCGAAGTGTATTGGGACGATTCAATCAAGCAGGGGTAGCCAAGCTTGGCCAACGGCGTAAGATTCAGGGTCTTATCCTTAGTGGTTCGGGGGTTCAAATCCCTTCCCCTGCACTTATTTTCCATCATACTGGCTTAACTAAGCACATGCCGCAGCTCCTCGGAACTCGCCCGGCTTCGCCGTTGCACGGACAAGTTTGGTAAGCCAATGACTAGCGGATGGGGATGAGCCAGGATGTTGGAGAGTGAAGAAATTGCCCGTTTCCTTGTGGATAAGACGTAGATGAAATGCCACAGGAAGCCAGCAAGGACCTGTCGTTCAAATGTTGGCTTTTAATGAACAAAGGTATGGGTAATAGTTTGGTGTCCATTCTGGCGTCCTTTGCCAACCGCTTGCTGCGTGAATTCGATTGCCCACAAGATGCGTAAGAAATCGATTATTGGCGACGATACATTTCTCATTGCCAATTTCACCGGTTCAACTCAGGAGAAGGATATCTCCGAGGACTCAAATTGTGAGGGCTTAGGGCGAGTACATAACTTCATTTTTGACAAAGGGGGCGAATGTGTCACGGACCTATACCACATCACGTCGCTGCGTGGAAGTTTGGTAAGAAGCCTAGCAACATGAGGGGGTCTAAGCATTCCAGAATGCCACGTGCAATTGTTGTTGGTATTGTTTTATTGATCACAAGCTATTAACCGGCACAAAAGGACATGTAGCCTTCAGGTTTGCTAATTATCATTTCCAATCGATCAACTCTTAAACCGACATTATCTGCTAATTAATGCTAAAGTTTGCTAATTAGCAGATAGGTTATTAACCCAGTTATAGATACTACGCTGCTGACTGTCCTATGAAGATGCCGGAAAAGCCGAAAAGGTGGAAAACATTATTTGAAGAAAAAATTCTGAAGAATCCGGACATATTCCATGACAGAGCAATATTGGACTTAGCAAAAAAGTATGATGAAAAGTATACTCATTGGGATGAGCTAAGACGCAAGGATATCAAAGAAGACCCAGAAACCGTTTGGGCGTTAATGAAGTTATCACGCAATGGTCAATTTAAACATGTTAATTTCGCAGATGTATCCTTAACATATATCGTTACTAATCAATCTCAGCGTATCCTCTACTTATTGGATAAGAACACAGCAGGTTTGATGGTTACAGATGAGCCATTGAAAAAAAATGACATGAAAAAATACGTTATTACTTCCCTCATGGAGGAAGCGATTGCCTCCAGCCAGATCGAGGGGGCAGTAACCACGACGAAAGCAGCGAAACGAATGCTTCGTGAGAGGAGAAAACCCAAGTCTCAATCTGAGCAAATGATTGTAAACGATTTCCTAACGATGCAAAGAATCAAGGAGATGCAGGATGCACCTTTAACCATTCAAACCATCCTAGAATTGCATAAGCTGATTACACATGACACATTGGATGATTCAACGTTTGAAGGGCGTTTTAGGATCGATGATGAGGTAGTTGTTGCTGATCTATTCGAAGCGGAAAAAGTGTATCATCAACCACCGTCTCATCTAAAGATACACGAGTACATGGGCAATTTATGTAAGTTTGCCAACGAGGACACGGATGACAGTTTCCAACATCCTCTTGTTAAGGCAATCATCATCCATTATGTGATCGGGTATGTCCACCCGTTTGTAGATGGTAATGGAAGATTGGCCAGAGCTCTAATGTATTGGTACGCTCTAAAGTGTAACTATTGGTTATTTGAGCATATGGCCATATCAAAAATAATTAAGCAATCCAAAGGACGGTATAATATGTCCTATCTCCATTCAGAGACAGACGACAACGACATCACATATTTTATTAATTTTAACTTATGGGCAATGGAAAGGGCGTTAGATAATACAAAGCAGTTTATCAAGAGGCAGCAAATGGAGCAGAAAGAAGCTAAAAAATATATTACTGCTCACCCAGAACTAAATTACCGCCAAGCAGAAATGCTCAAGGTTATGATTGAGCACAAAGGTGAACCCATGACCATTTCAGAGATGATGTCAAGGTTCAATATAGTTCATCAGACCGCAAGAACTGATTTGCATCGGCTCACGTCATTAGGCCTCCTGACTATGAGGAAACGGGGTCGAACCATGGTCTTTACTTACGTTGGCGACCAAAACCACAATGACATACAAGATGATAACAAGCAAACAGATCTGGTCAAATATCGTGAGTAGTCAGATTATTTCTCGGTTTAGTACTTATTATGGTGAATTGATTGATAACCAACTGAGGAGAGTATGTCAAAAAAGCCGTTCTCTCCCAATGTTCAGTCAAGATAGATCGAGGGTCTTATCCTTAGTGGTTCGGGGGTTCAAATCCCTCCCCTGCACTTTTGTTCATTCTAACACTCTCTCCTATCAGCTTGTCTTCTTGCCTCGACGTCATCTTTGTTTTCATGGTTAGCTTGCGGTCCGAGTGCATCCTCGAACGCTATTCGCTCAGGCATCTGGCCCTCAGCGTCCTCGGATCATCGCGTGTTTCCTCTCCGGCCCCAGTATTCTCTCCCGATCTGAATATCTACCTTCGCCCGACCCATGTTGGACAAAGGCCCGCTGTCCAGATCTATCCACGGATCAGCCATAGGCCCACCCGATCCCTCCATCTACAGGCTTTCGAGACGCCCGGCGATCAGGCTTTCAGGTGTCGTCAGGAAGGCATGCGATGAGAAGAGAACATTAATATCCCGTTTTTCTTCCGATGGTCATGACGATCACCAACGAAGTACTGAAGAACATCTATGAGCGTAGGTCGGTGCGCGCCTACGCTGACAAGGGCGTTCCTGAGGAGTTGATTCGGGAAGTCATCAAGGCTGGGCTCCACGCGCCCAACGGGGCGAACACCCAGGGGATTAGGTTCGCCGTGGTCACAGACAGGGCCAAGCTCAAGGTCTACGCAGAGAAGGGCCGCTTAATATCATTGGCCACCTTTCAAGCGATACAAAAGCAGCAGCCGAGCGACATGGCCGCTAGCGTGGTCAAGCAGCTCTCCAATCCCAACAATGATATATTCTACAGCGCTCCGGTCGCGGTGTTCATTTTCACTACGCCCTACTGCATCACCCCGGTCGAGGACGCGTCCCTAGCCGCGGAGAACATGATGCTTGCAGCCAGGAGCCTGGGCCTTGGCAGTTGCTGGATCGGTTTTGCCCGTGGCCTCGGTCAGGATGTGGAGTTCATGAGCGACCTGAACATCCCGGCGGACCACCAGCTGGTAGCCCCCATCATCTTTGGCTACCCTGTGAGGGAGGATATGCGGCCCTCCGTCAGGGACGAGCCGAAGATTCTGGGCTGGTTGAAATAGGCCTGCCCAGGCGCTGCGCCGTACGGCGGGAGCAGTCTGGTGCGTCTTGGAGCCGGAGACATAAAGGCGCGATGTACATGATGGTCGGGCGGCAATGGGAGCAACGACATGCTCGCTCGCCGAGCCGGGCTGAGCGATCTTCCCCTGGCAGAGGCGATTGACGGGCGGGGCGAATGATTGTTCAGCCAAGCGCTTCCTGGACGATCTTGGGCATGGCCAAACCGCCTACGCCTAGGATGATCAGCACGTCGGCATGCCGCAGTTCCGCTCCCTCATCGCTCACAGAGAACCCTGCGCCATACGGCCATGGCATGCGCCTTGCGTCAGAAGGGTCCGCCAACGGAATGAATGCAAGATCGAACTCCCGTCACTTCACCGAGTGGGCGAGCAGTTCAGCGATGGGCGGGCACCATTCTACCGAGCCGGTGAATGCCACCTTTGAACCGTTAGGTACGTCGGTCACGCACTCCCTGAGCAGGCCTGTGAGTCGACGAAACCCCCTCATTCTCCCCGCCCCTCATGTCCTGTTCCTCGGAACATGTAAACGGCCGCGGTAACGTGATTTTTGCGCCACGAATCATCGCGTATTTATTCGGCAGGCTCCAACGTCATGGATGGATATCCATGTTGGTGATATGTCCGATATGCAACGATCCGCTGGAAGGGGAGGGGGAGAACGATCTCAGCCTCAATCTGCAGGAACATTTTGCGGTCCGCCACGGGTATACGGGGCTCTGCGACCTTAAGGGCGGGCAGGCCGCTTCATGCGAGCGATCGGAGAGCGGGAGGCTGGCCGACCTGCCCTACGGCGAGAGGCGGATTCGGGAAGCGCATCGACTGGAGGAGCCTGTGCATCCCGGAGAGGACGTCATGGAATCGGTGCGCTGCCCAATGTGCGGGAAGGCGGTATTCGGCCACGCCTCTGACGATCTCTCCTACGGCCTAGCAAGCCATCTAAGCCGCGAACATAGGGTAAAGGTCAGCGTGCTGGGGAAAGGCTGATGTCCGTGCTGAACCAACAAGTTGGATGCATCGAGCCTACTCTGCATCCAATATGTCTGGACATGATTGGATACATAGTATAGTATATTCATCCATCAACGAAAACGATATACTCTAACAGACCAATACATCTCTGGAGCTTTTAAAGGAGGAGAGCTAGGATGAAGGCATTGGTAGTCTATGACTCGGCGAACGGAAGCGCGGACCAGGTCGCTCAAGCGATCTGTTCGGGAATGAAGCAGATGGGTTTCACCGACGCGGTGTGCAAGGCGGCCTCGGCGGTCTCACCGACGGACGTTCAGGGTGCGGATGTCCTCGTCGTCGGCAGCCCCAACGGCTTCATGGCCGGGAGGAAGGCCAGCAAGGTCATCAGGAACGCGGCCGGAAAGAGCGGGCTGAAGGGCGTGGCATTCGAGACCCGGCAGGCCAATTCTGCCGCGGGATCGTTGGAGAAGATCGCCGCGGCCATGAGCGCAAGCGGGATCGAAGTGCTCGACAAGACCTACTTCAGCCTGGCGGCCAACAAGGCCCTGATGGACGGGGAGCGCGACATGGCGGAGGCCTACGGAAGGAACCTGCCCAGCCGATTCCAGTGATCAGGCGCTCTCGCCAACCGGGCCGTCCCCCGACGGCTCCCTTTCCGTATCTATTTTGGACAGCATGATCAGTCCGACCGCCATGAACATCGATGACAGCATGAACAGGGCCTGATATCCCATATACTGGCCAACGAACCCGCCGATGATCGCCCCGGTTATGATGGCCATGCCCTGCATGGAACCGTACACGCCGGTCGACTCGGCCCGGAAGTTAGGATACGAGATCTTGGCTACTATGTGATTGCCCGACACCGAGATATTGGCCCAGAAGAACCCTATGAGGCCGTGGAGGAGGCAAAATATCGCTATGATCTCCGCCCGTCCAAGGGCCAGCATCGTGACGGCGAACGCCATCGGGAACAATATTATGCGGCCGGCCACTGATGCGGCCAGCAGCTTCTTGCTCCCCATCCGGGCCGCCCACCGGCCCGCTGCGGAATAGGTCATCGCCGAGGCCAGGCTCGCCGCGACGTAGATCAGGAACACCTCCCAGCTCAGCAGTCCGACGTACTGCTTGAGGAATACCGGGAACGCCACGAAAAAGGTGTGGAAGCCAGTGAACGTGACGAACACGCATGCGTAGTACCTTCGCAGGTCGGGGGTGAAGTTATTCGCCCGGATGTTCCGCGAGGAGATGAGCAGCACGTGGACCACCCGATGCGGAAGGTACCTGGCCCTCTCGGCGAGCATCAGCGGTATGTCCAGCAGGGGGCCGTCTATCAGCCGGCGGTCCAGCTTGAAGTGCGGTTCAGGCACCCACCGGTATGCCAGCACCATCGAGAGGGTGGAGAGCGCTGCTCCCACCAGGAACAGGGCGCGCATGGCGAACTCCCCCATTCCGGTCTCGAAGGAGGACAACCATATGGTCCCCACGATCAACCCGGCCACCCATCCGATCCCTCCCACCTTCGAGAAGTCTCCCAGCCGCTGGGCCCATTCCGACCTCTTGAACGATTCGAGTATGAGCACCGTGCCCACCGGGGCCGCTGCGGTGGACAGCGCTCCCATCATGAAGTTGGCGAACAGGTAGCTGTTCACGGAGGTGGCCAGCGCCATCATGAGGAGCGCCAGGGCCAGGCCCCCGAACCCGATGAGGACGAACACCCGCCTCTTCCTCACGGTGTCGGAGAGATTGCCCCATATGATGTTCGACGGGACCGACGCCAGCGAGGAGAACGCAGAGACCAGGCCGACCTGGGAAAGAGGTCCGCCGAGCACCTCGGTCACAAAGAGCGGAATGAGGGGTGACGTCGCTCCTCCTGCCATATTGTTAGGCAGGAACGAGTAGTACCACCTCTCCTCATCCTTCCGCTGCCCCATCCCGCCATCCCGTCCATGGAACCTTTAGCGGGACTATGAATGTTTCCATCACTGTGTGCCGGGTGATATCAGAGCACGATAGCGAGGGCGATCGCGGCGAGGACGGCCAGCGATGCGAGAACGAACCTCAGCTCCCGCTGGGCGGCGAAGATCGCCGCCGCCGCCAACACCCTGGCGAGGGGGGTGAGGATCAGCAGGAGGATGCCCAGATCGATGACCGCCACGGGGGAAAGGCGCATCAGCTCCTCCGGCAGCCGGTCGAGCGGGATGCTGGTCTCCGCTCCCGGGCTTAGGACGAACATCAGCAGGCCTAGCGCCAGCACCGAGATGCTGAGGATCATCCCGGCGTGCAGCACCCCGCTCACATAGCGATCCAGCCGGCGGTCCTGCTCCATCATGCACCTCCCGTGAGCCCGAGCGCCTCCAGGACCATGAGCGCCGATATCGCGATCAGGACGAGAGCGAAGTAGCGGCGCATGGTCCTTCCGGCGGTGTGTCTGATCAGCCGCGGGCCGATGTTGGCCCCGGCGAACACTCCCAACGCCACGGTCGCGGCCAGCACCGGCGGTATCAGGCCGTTGACGTACAGGACCGCCGCCCCCGCCACCGCGGTCACGCCGATCATGAAGTTGCTGGTGGCGGTGGCCGCCCGCATGGGCACGCCCATCCACACGTTCATGGCCGGGACCTTGACGATGCCGCCGCCCACCCCCAGCATGCCGGACATGTTGCCGGCGGCGAAGCTGGCCAGCAGGCCGCGGCGAAGGTTGCGGACCCTATACTCGACCATATCGCCGGTGCGCTGGTCCACATAGCAGGCGTCCAGGTATTGGCAGAAGCCCTCTCGCCTGGTGTGTACCGTCACCTCCGGCCTCCGGTACATGTAAAAGGCGCTGTACACCAGGACGGCAGCGAACACCAGGGCCAGGACGTTCTGTTCGAGGTAGATCGCCAGGAACGCTCCGACGATGGAGCCCAGCGTGGTGGCCGGCTCCAGGATCATGCCCAGGCGTATGTTCACCAGCCCCTCGCTCACATACCGGCTGGCCGCTCCGGTGGAGGATGCGATGACGCCGATCAGGCTCGCTCCGATGGCGTCCTTCATATCGATGCCCAGCCCCAGGGTCAGGACGGGAATGATGATGATGCCGCCGCCCAGGCCGAACATCGAGCCGATGATCCCGGCGAATGCCGCTGCCAGCAGCACCCCGACGGTCAGCAGGAGGTCCACGCCCGTCCATGGGGCCGCCCGTAGATATTTCCTCCGGCAAAGGTTTTTTACCGCTGGGGGCATGGACGGGCCGTGAACATCATCCTGGTCCGGTACGCTGAGGTGGGGCTGAAGTCTCCCGGAGTGCGAAGACACTTCGAGACGATCCTCATCGATAACATGGAGGCCGCCCTGGCCAGGAAAAGGATCGAGGCACTGGTGAACTGCGAGCAGGGCCGGATATACGTCCGCACCGACCGCATCGACGATGCGGCGGCCGAGCTCTCGCATGTGTTCGGCATCGCCTCCGTCAGCCCGGCGATCGAGTGCGGCTCCGACATGGCGGAGATGCAGAGCGTTGCTGCCGAACTGTCGCGCTCTGTCATCGGCCAGGGCATGTCGTTCGCTGTCAAGGCGCGCCGGGAAGGCACCCATCCCTACACCAGCATGGAGGTGGGGAAGGAGGTCGGTTCAGCGATCTTCCTCGCCAACCAGGACCGGGAGGCCAGGGTCGACCTCACCCGCCCGGATGTCATCATGTATGTTGAGGTGCGCGGCAAGAAGGCCTTCATCTTCGATCGCTACATCCCCGGACCGGGAGGCCTGCCGCTCGGCAGCCAGGGCAAGGTGGTGGCGTCGGTGCGCAGCGAGAGGGACGCCCTGGCGGCCTGGATGCTCATGAAGCGCGGCTGCAAGGTGCTGGTGTGGGGGGACGAGCACGCCGATGTGCTGCACATATGGGACCCAAGGCTGAAGGTGCTCAACAGCGGTTCGATGCAGGCGGCGGTGCATGACGCTAGGGCGTTGGGAGCGGTGTTCGGCTATCGGCTGGAGGATATCGAAGCGATCAGGAGCACGGACCTGGGAGTGCCGGCGTTCTACCCGCTGGTCGGCATGACCGAGGCTGAAGTGGAGGAGCGGCTGAGCAGCATCTCTCATTGAGTACCATCCAGACCTGTTTATTTTAATTTCTCATCTACAAACCTTAATGATACCCTATCGTTCTCTCCATTCGAAATCACTTGGATCCATCGCACGGCCTCATGCGATCCGCGGCGGTCCTCGCCGTCGCCTTGTTCCTCCTACCTACAGCCCTGGCTCAGTTCGACGCGTCGGCTGTGTCGTCCGCTGATCTTAATGACCTGGAGGAGTCGGCCTCGTGGTTTGGAGTAGAGGACGAAGCGACCGACCACAACATCGTGGTGGACGGCCATGGCACCGGGTTCGCCCCTCCGAGCGAGGAGGCCTATGAGCGATTGTTCAGCTCATCGACGGCCCTCATGGCGCTCCCGGCGGCCGCGCCCGCCTCGGTCGACCTGTCCGATGATCCATGGTTCCCGGCGGTGGGAGACCAGAAGACTCAGGGAAGCTGCGCGGCCTGGGCCCTGGCGTACTATTGCTACGGGTATCAGGAGGCGAAGGACAACAACTGGATCGATGCCGGGACCAACCCGGAGCATCAGATATCCCCCGCATGGGGCTACAACCGCGTGTCCGGAGGGCATGATGGAGGTTCCTGGATGGGCGACGTGGCCGATGTGCTGTGCGACTGGGGGGCGGCGACCATGGCGACCATGCCGTATGATCCGGCTGACTGTTGGTCCTGGGGCTCGGAAGATGCGTTCCGAGAGGCGCCTCTCCATCGAGCGTATGAAGCACGTTATATCGCGTATGAGGGAGATAGCACGATCGTCAGACTGAAGGAGCTCATCGCATCCGGCGTGCCGGTGACGTTCTCCATGGCCTCGTCGAACATTGGCTCCTTCGGCGACAACTTCGTCCTGTCCAGCCGGGAGTACTCGACCGGTCTCGCGGACCACGCCCAGACTCTGGTGGGGTACGATGACTCCGTAGTGGAGGATGGCGAGAACGGCGCGTTCAAGGTGGTCAACTCGTGGGGCACCGACTTTGGGGACAACGGTTTCTATTGGCTCACCTACGGTGCCATCAAGGAGATCGGTGCTGCGAACGGTCTTTACCTGACCTATGTCCTTGACCGGGAGGATTATGAGCCGTCCGCGCTGATAGTGTGGCACTTCGACGTGGCACCTCTCCAGAACGACATCATCAAGGTCAGCGCCGGGACCGCCATATCGCCGAGGTACAAAAGCGCCGACAATGTCCTCATGCCGCCCTTCATGCTGCTGGACGTCACCGACCTGGAGGCATACCTGGGGCAGCCGTTCCAGCTTTCCGTCGGAGGCCCGTGCACCATATCCTCGCTTCGACTGGAGCATTACGATGAGTACATGCCCGGCCGTCCGTCCAGGGTGTCCGGCATGTCCCCGAACGTTCCGGCCACTTACTCGTCCGTCACCCGTTCCTCGACGGCGTCGGTGACGCTGGCCCCGTACGAGGCGGTGCCTCTGGACGTCGCCATGGACCGTCCGGGAGCGTTCCTGGCCACGGGAGGAAAAGCCGCCTGGTCGGCAGCCTCGATCGGATCGGCCGTCGGCGCGACCGCAGCGCAGAGTGGGGACATAGCGTCAGGCACGTCGTGGATGTCGATGTCCGTATTCGGCCCCGGGCTTATGACATTCAACTGGAGGATCGATGCGATGGGATACGCTGACACGCTGTCGTTAACGATAGATGGCGTCGTGTCCGAATCCATCAGCGGGACCACCTCATGGTCATCGAACAGCATCATGGTCCCGGCAGGGAATCACGAGGTATGCTGGACATACCAACGCTCAGGCGCCGGCGGCGGGAGCGGCCTGGTGGACGCTCTTTCTTGGAGGGACTCCGCCCTGCGCATCAACAACGACGAGGAGCTGCGCGATATGGCCGAGCGGTTCGAATGGTCCGGCTCCGGCACCGCCAGCTCGCCGTTCCAGATAACGGATCTGTCGCTCGCCATGTCCGGCTCAGGGCCTGTGTACATTGGGAACACCACCTTCCACGTCCGGTTGGCCGACAACGCTCTCGGTGGGGCGGAGGGAACAGCATTGCATCTGTTCAACGCAACGAACGTGCAGGTCGGCGGCAATGCCTTTACAGGCAACGGGATCGGCATCCTGGTCGAACGCTCCTCCAAAGTTGCGATCGAAGGCAATGAGTTCACCGGCAATGGCATAGGCATCGACATCGATGGCAGCGGGACCGTAGCCGGGAACATCTTTGACCGCAACGGAGGCCACGCCGTGGTGGCGCGCTCATCCGGCTGGTCCATCTACCTCAACGCGTTCTTCAGGAACAATGGCATCGCCGGCAGCAACGATGGTGCCCGTTCTCAGGCCAGCGACCTAGGCGGCTCATTTTGGAGCAAGGATGGACAGGGCAATCACTGGTCCGACTGGACCGTTGACATGAATGGGGATGGGTTCTCTGACTCGGAATACGGTCTCGGCAATGCTGTCGACGCATATCCCTGCGCCGCGCCGGCCTCCGCCCCTACCTCTTTCTCGTGCGAGATCTCCGGCAGCACCGCGGTCCTTGATTGGGGCCGGCCGGAACATGCCGTAATCGAAGTGATCGGATACGAGGTGGAGCGCTCCGGGCCGGGTGGGGTGACGTACTTCATCGTCGCTTCGGGGCAGAGCGCCCTCACCGACAGCGGCCTGTCGGAGTCGGCGACATACGAGTATCGCGTCAGGGCGGTGTGCAAGCTCGGCAACGGATCGTGGAGCGCGCCGATCGAGGTGTTCATCCCGGACGCCACTCCGCCTGAGCTGTCCATCACTTCTCCGTCGAAGGGCGCCTGGACCGGTTCCTCAACGGTCAAGGTCGCCTGGGCCGGTGAGGACCGCGGGTCGGGCATCGACCGTTACGAGGTCAGCCTGGACAGCGGTGCCTTCGAGGACGTCGGCCCGGCTACGGAAAGAACGTTCACTGGCCTGAGCGGTGGCACGCATGTCGTGGCGGTCAGAGCGTATGATGCCGCGGGGAACAAGGCCGAGGCATCATCGTCCTTCAATATCGACCTGACAAGACCAACGATCAATGTAGTCTCCCCGGCCCCCGGCGTTCTCGGCTCATCCATGGTCGATATATCGATCAAGGTATCCGACATCGGCTCAGGAGGCCTCAGCACCACGGTCCGCCTGAACGGTGTGACGTACGGCCCCTACAAGGGCACGGGGGGCATATCGTTCCCCGTCGGTCTGGATGACGGCACGTACGAGCTTAGGGTGACGGCAAGGGATGCCGTGGGCAATTCAGCGCTTAGCACGGTCAAGTTCACCGTGGCCGCCGCGGCCCCCGACATACAGATAATCGCTCCGTCCGCCGGGACGCTGTCCTCGGCAAGCATCAACGTGACCTGCTCCTTCGACGGGCCGGAAGAGACATGGGCCGAGGTGCGCATCGACGGAGGGGAATGGCATAACATCTCGGCAGCGCCTCACCACGTGTTCACGGGCCTCGATGACGGCGCTCACCTGATCGAGGCGCGGGCGTGGGACGCCAGCGGGCGGACGGCCGAGCGATCCGTCTCGGTGACGATCGATACGAAGCCTCCGGCGGTGACGATGGAACAGGTGAACGGAACCATTCGGTTGACGTTCTCGGAGGACGTCGATCGCGATACTGCCACATGCTCCCTCGACGTCGATCATTCGGTCGCCTGGGACCATGGCGTGATGGTGATCATCCCCGCCGTTCCGATGGCCGAGGGCATCGAGCACAGCATCTCTGTTCACGCCGAGGACGCGGCCGGCAATGCGGTCGACCGTTCGTTCTCATTCATCGTCCAGACGTCCGAGGCCGTGCCGCCACAGGATGATGCGCCCCTGATGTTTGCCGCCGTCGCCGTCATCGCTGTGATCGCTGCGGCGCTCGTGCTCATCAGAAGAAAGTGAATAAAAAAGTAAAAAAGGGGAATTGAGGAAGGGGTTTACTTTCCCTGGCGGTGGTGGGCGTTGATGGAGGGGCGGACCTTCTCGGCACCCTTGCCCTTCCACTTCAGCCCGCGGCCGGCCTTGCCGGCGGCAGTGAGTCCGCGGAAGGCACGGTTCTTGTGCTGCTTCGCGCAGATCCAGTTGATGTTCTTGTCCGCCTTGATCACGGGGTGATGGGGGTCGACCAGTATGATCTCGAACCACTCCTGGAGCCCGTCCTGTCCTACCCAGTAGGAGTTCAGGACCTCAAGGTTGGGATACCGCTTGGCGCACCTCTCCTCGGCAATCCTCTGCAGGCTCTTGCCGGTGGTGAGCTTGGTGATACCGCGGCGCTTGGCGCGGCGGCCCTTGCGTATCTGCCTCTTGCGCAGCGAGCCCTTGCGGACCCTGCCGCGGACCACGACGAAGCCCTGCTTGGCCTTGTAGCCAAGCTTCCTCGCACGGTCCAGGCGGGTGGGGTGTTCGACCCTTATGTAATTCTCATCCTTGCGCCACTGTATGAGGCGCTCCCACTGCAGCTGCTTTACGTAGCTCTCGGAGGGGGTGTTCCACGCCTCCGATATGTAGTGGTACATGTCCTTCCCGCTGACGGGCCTCTTCTGCTCTTCCTCGGGAATGTTCTCGACTTCGTTCGCCATGTGTGTTCACCTTGCCGTCCTTGCGGCGTTTATGGATTCACCCACCACCAGGGCGGGCACATCTCCGACGAGAGTCGCTCTCGTGACTAGGAGTTGATGAGAAGCCGCTACCGTATATAAAATTTACAGCACGGCCTCATCGGTCCCGGCTCACCGCGCCAGGGCCGACTCGATCGATGAGAGGTCGGCCTCCAGCGAGTCGAACGTTCCCTCTTTGTAACATTTAACGAGGCCGCCCTTCTCCCCCACCAGATAGAATCCCATGTTCCTCAGCTCCTTCAGAGCTGAGGTCTTTCGTTCCAGCATGTCGAGGTCGCATTCCTCCCCATCGCCGGCGGACAGGGGCACGCAGACCTCCAGGGCATACATCATGTCCTCGTCCTCCCGGAAGATGCCCAGGATGGCCACCATGCCGACCAGCAGCAGTTGGAGGTCGATCCCGTTGACCTTCCTGCGGATGATCTCGTTGAGCATGTTCATGTCGAGCATGCGGCGTTCCTCATTCAGCGCGAGCGTGCCGTCGGCCCACTCCCCTATAAGCTGCAGTCTTCCTGTCAGATCCGACACCATGATTAGCACGTCCCGGCGGGCAATTAAAGCTAACCATGTGGCTTTGGAAGTTGATAAGAAGGTTTCGCGTCACATGAAATCGCGCAGGTCGAGCTTCCGCCCCGGATTCTTCCCCTGCTTCTTCTTGGGCTTCGGCGCCTCGGGAGAGGCGAACGTGCTGTCGAACAGCGTCGCCTGCTGGGAGCCGGTCATGAGGTCCTTCTCCCCCCAGCCGAACACCTCGGTGGCGCGCGCCGCCGTCTGCGCGATCCGCTCCGCATAGTAGCGGCAGTCTGGCCGGTGCTCGAACGGCCGCCCCGACACGTACGGCTCCACCTCCTGCGGGGTCTTCCTTGAATCGGTCACGATCCACGAGACCTTCATACCAGGAACGAAGTCGTAGCCCATGGCCATGAGCTTCTTGGCCGTCTGCACGTTGGCCTGCGAGTCCGGGTCCTTGTAGGCGCTGAACGGCTTGCACGTGCGGGAGATCACCAGCTCTTCGACGGGCACCTTGCAGTCGAGCGCTCTTGACACGGTCTCCCTCGCTACCCTGACGCCCTCCTCCGGATTGCCGTCCAGGATCATCTCGAACACCTCGGTCAGCAGCTCGCTCTGCAAATCGAAGGAATCGGTCCGCCTGATCTCGTAGCCTCGGACGATCATCCCCTGCGTCGGCCATATGGAGCGTCCCACGTAGCGCTTCTTAGCATGCGAGAACAATGATTCGAAGACCTTCTCGAACTCCATCTGGGAGATCTCTCGTGTGAACCGATCGGCAATCTCCTTGCCGAACGCCACGGTCGCTTCCAGATCATTGTGCGGGGACTGCAGGAACAAACTGTCTGTGTCGCTGTAGATGACGCTCACATCGTTCTCCTCTAGCCGCTTGATCAGCGTCTTGACCGTCTCTCTGGCAAAGGAGGTGATGGCGGAGCCTATGTTATGGTCCGTGAACCGGTAGAACGATGAGGCGAACACGCCATAGAAGGCGTTCATGAGGATCTTGACCGCCTCCTGCAGACCGTTGAGGTACCGCCGTTCATCAGCGTTATCGGAGGCCTTCATCCTCTTCTTGATGTCGTCCCTCTGCGCCATCAGGTCGCTCAGGATGCCGGGCAGCAGGCCGGTCCGCCGCTCCTTGCTCAGGAACCTCGCGCCGCTCGGAGAGACGATCTCGCCGTCCTCGCTCAGCGTGGTGAAGCAGATGTTCTTGCTGATGATGAGCGACGGGTACATCGACTTGAAGTCCAGCACGATGACCCAGTGGTACAGCCCCGGCTCGATGGTATGCACATACCCGCCCTCGATGGCCTCTTCCTCTTCGTCATCCTGGCGGGAGGTCAACGGCACTCCCACCGGGCCGAACGGCGCCGGGACGCGGTCCGCCTTGCGTATCAGGATGGAGTCGATGAGCGTGGAGTTGCCGGAGGTCTGCACGTCCTCCATTGGCAGCTTGGACACCGCCGCCAGGTCCATGGTGCGGCGAAGCGAATCCACGTGCTCCAGGATCCTGAGTGCCAGCTCGGCGTCCTTGATGCAGTACTTCATCACCTTGCCGGAATCGCGCTCCCACTCCTCGTCCATCTTGGATGGGTCGACGTCCAGCTTCTCCTCTCCCAGGGCCAGCTTGGCCACGTGGTTGAGTGTCTCCTGCTTGGGCCGGAGGGCCATCTTGGCGGCCCACCAGGCGTCCACCACCAGCCGGCCGGTGATCTTCCATCCACGCTGGCCGGTGCGCCGCGGCTCGCTGAGGTCCCTTCCCCACAGCGGCCGGTCGGCGCCGCATACCTTGGCCCGGTCCAGCACCGTCGGTATGTCGTAGTTGTCTATGTTGTACCCGGTGATGACGTCAGGGTCCTCGTCCTGTATGACCGCGGTGAAGGCATCAATGATCTCCTTCTCCGATCCATGGAGGGGCGCTCCCTCGCGGAGGGCGCCGTTCTCCCTTATGACGTAGCAGATGGTGAGGATGTTCCCGTCGCGGATGCTGTTCTCGATGTCGAACGACAGCACCTTGAGGTCCGGGTTGAACGGCTCCAGGTTGGAGATGTCCGGGCGGCCGTCCTTGCTGGCGATGTCCACCACCAGGTCGGTGCGGTAGTTGCCCTTCGTCTCCTCCCCGACGATCTGGACGCACGCGTTCAGGTCGTTGTCGTAGATGAACCGGTGATGGAACGGAATGTCGGCGGCCAGCACCTCGTACTGGCGGCGCAGGCGGGTCCGGAAGTCCGGGACCAGCCAGGGGAAGCGGACCACGACCTTGGCGGCCTTGAGCAGCCGGCCGCGATGGAACAGCTCGATCGCTTCGACCCTTCTCACGTCCGGGTCCTTTCGAAGCGTCTCCACCGTATCGTCGTCAGGCTCCACCACATGGAAGTACGGCTCGAAGCCGACGTATCTCGCCACCAGGGAGCGGCCGTCGTCCGTCGAGCCGTACAGCTCGACGGACAACTGATCGCCGTCCAATCGGCGGTATGTTGCGCTCAACAGCCTGACGTTCCATTCTCCCACTCGGCTCACTTCCTTGACACTATGGTGATCACGTCGTCGTTCTGGAGCACGTAATCGTTGCCCACGACCCGGTGCGTTCTCACGTTGATGGCCCTTATGAAATTTTCCCCCAGTTCGGTGTGGACCCTATATGCCAGCTCCTTCGCGGTGGTGCCCCTCGGCACCAGGAACGCGTCCGGCAGCACCCTCCCGGCGTGGTCGGTCATGCGGGTCTCGTCCTCCACCGGGTATACGACGATCTGGTCCAGGAGCCGGTACGCCGCGGCCTCGAGGCACTGCTGCACGCCGGTGCCCGCGAACCGCTCCACGTTGGACCTCAGCTGATCGATCGCTTTGGTCTGCGCGGCGTTCAGCCTTGACGAGTCCGGCACCGTGAACGAGACGTCGCCGGGCAGGTACTCGATGAGCTTCGATTTGGCTGCTCTCTTGAGAGCCAGCTCCGTCTCCGCGCACGTCGGGATCGCGATGGAGCCGGTGGCTTCGGCCAGCCTCTTGAGGGTCTCATCGTCCGCCCGGTCCGCCTTGTTCAGCGCGATCATCATCGGCTTCGCGTGCCGCCTGATGGCATCGGAGACGCGGTACATGGTGTCCGGGTCCCAGGCCTGAGGGTTCTCGGGCGGCTGGACCTCGCGCAGGGCGGCGTTGATGTGTGCCGGCGTGACGCCGAGACCGGTCAGCCGTTCGTGGATGAGCAGCTCGATGCCCTTCCCCTCCATGTGGGACTGGCGGGCGCTCCTCTCCCATCCGCGGTCCAGTATGCCCCTTATCCACATGGCGATCTCCCGCTCCAGGAACGCTATGTCCTCGACCGGGTCATGGGTGCCGGGCGGGACGGCGTTCCCTTCGAGGTCCGTGGAGCCGGATGCGTCGACCACATGGATGAGAGCGTCGGCCTGCCTCAGATCGTCCAGGAACTGGTTTCCCAGACCGCGGCCCTGGCAGGCGTCCGGCACCAGGCCGGCCACGTCCAGCAGCTCCACCGGTATCAGGCGGGTGCCGTTCTCGCATGCGGCGTTGCGGGGCACGCACTGCGTTCCCAGTTCGACGTGAGGGCACTTGCCCCGCACGTAGGCGACGCCCCGGTTGGCCTTGATGGTGGTGAACGGATAGGAAGCGATCTCCACGGTCGCCAGCGTGGCGGAGCAGAAGAATGTGGACTTGCCCACGTTGGGCTTACCGACGATGCCGATCTGCATTACGATCCGCTTTCAGAACGCCCCCGCCATAGAAATAGGATTGCACTGCAGACATGATGGCCTCTTCCATCCATGGTCATCGGTCAGGGCACGGTTGACGACACCCTAAGAGCGGTAAGGCGCGGCGGCTGGTACGCCATCCGTTCGGCGCTCGGCCGCATCAGGGACGGTGCTTCGCGTCATGCCGGCCGGCGGGGAAAGGCCACGTCTGGCCTCTGGCCCAGGAACGACCTGGGCATGTCCTCGGCTATCTGCCTCACGAGCTCGATCGGCGCGGCGAAGCTCATGGCATCCGGCGGGAACCATGCATTGCCAGTAGGATCGACAGGACCTACGAAGGCGGCGCCGGCAGGCGCGTTGGACGTCATGCCCGCAGCATACGAGACCATGGAGCCGCAGGCGGAGCCGCCGGGCATCAGCACCGAGCGGAAGATGTCCTCCTGACGGTAATGAACCAGTCCGCCGAGGTTGCGCACCTGCTCGGCGGTGCCGAGGACGAGGATGGAGCGGACGGCGCTATCGTCCTTCACCTGGTCCGCTGCCTCGATGACGATGTACCGCCCCGGCGGGGTCATGGTCCCGGGAGCATGGAGGAACCTCTCCGCGGCCTCGGGAGAATGCTTGAGATACTCCGCCTCCCCGTGGCGGAAGTCCGGCGTGCCGGTGGAGATGAAGAAGTGGAGCTTGGGGGCGATGGGCGCCAGCCCGAGCCATGTCAATCCTCCTGGGCAGCAGCCCGCCCGGACCTCCTCGCCGATGGCCATCGGGGGCACGGTGCGGTCGGTGGCGGCCATCAGGAGGGCCTTGGCAACGCACCGGTCGACCTTGGGCATGGGGACGGCGTCCCCGGGCATCTCGTCGGCTCCCAGCACGAACAGCGGCCGGCGCTCTAGATGGGCGAAGCGCTCGAACCGCTCTCCGATCTCCTTGATCGTAAGCATGTCTCGCCTCGATGGGACATCCCCGCCCGGCCTATTTCCACCTTCGTCCCGGGCGTTCCTTATCGTCGTCCTGCGCTTAGCTCCCACACCCGGTCCGTCAGCTCTCCGATCTGCTCCGGCGAGAGCGCCTCGACCCGAAGGTCGACGTACGGCAGCAGCGCCTTCTGCTCCGACGTGACGAGGGACCGCATCTTCAGCACCGTACCGATCTTCTTGCGGCGGTTCTGGAACAGCATCTCCACCAGCCGGAAGAACAGCTTCTCATCGTTGACGGCGAAGGGCGACGGCCTCGGCACCAGCTCTACGATGGCCGAGTCCACCTTGGGCGAGGGCCAGAACCGTGACCGAGGCACTGTTTCCAGGATGCGGCATTCCGCCCGGTAGAACACGTTGACGGTGAGGCGGGAGTAGTCGTCGGTGTTCGGTTTGGCGACCATGCGGTCGGCGAACTCCTTCTGGAGCATCACCACGCCCTTCTCAAAATTATGTTCAAGCAGTTTGAATATGATCGGCGAGGAGATCGAGTACGGAAGGTTCGACACGAAGCGGTCGAAGCGAGGGAACGGCACCTCGAGCGCGTCACCCTCTATCAGCTCCACGTTCTCCGGCAGGCGCCCTCTCAAGTAGGACGCCAGCTTGGCGTCGGTCTCGATGGCGATGACCCTGCCGGCGCTTGCTGCCAGCCGGCCGGTCAGCATGCCAAGTCCGGGACCGACCTCCAGCACGGTATCCTGCTGCGACAGCTCTGCGTACTCGATCTGGCGGTCAGCGACCCGATCGTCGACGAGAAAGTTCTGGCCCCTGCTCTTGGCAGGCGCTGCTCCCATCTCGGCGAGGACTCGCGCTATCTCTGAGGGATTCATCTCGAGACGAATATACGGTACTTCTGATTGGGATCAGCCAGCTCGTCCTCGATGCGCTTGGCGATGAGCTTCTGCGGCTGCTTCACCGTGGTCACGCGCTTGGAGATGTCAGCATAGTTGAGGAACGGCCCCTTCTTCCTCTCCTCGACGATGGCCCACATGGTCTTCTTTCCCAGACCGGGAATCAGTTCCAGCATGTGGAACCTGGTGGTGATGGACTGGGCCTCGTTGAAGAACTTGACGAACCGCTCCTCCTCCGCGTTGACGATGTCAAGGAGTATGAACGGCAGCTCGGCCTGGGCGGCCGCGGTGAGCTCCTCATAGCCGATGCGCCTCTTCACATGAATGATCTTATCGCGCAGTTCCGGGTCCTTACCGATGTACACTCTGTCGCCGATCGTGATGATGGCGTCAGACTTGGGAACCAGCTCGAAGAGCTTGAACTCGGAGTCTCCGACCGCGAGAACCAGCGGCTCCTTCTTAAAACTCTTGTCAGTAGGCAAGCCCTGCGGTAAGTAGTCTAATACGAGCGCGTAATCCTCCATGTGATCAACCCGGCTTCTACCGATAGCTTTGCACGGTAGATAATATCTGTTCGATATCCTTCTTCTCCAATACCGTTCTCTCCTTGGAGAACAGTACACGAATATCGTCGGTATGGGTCGGCAGGAGGTCGGCGATCTTGGCGCAGAGAGCCTCGCTGACGAATCCCAGCTTGGCCAGTTCGGCCTGCAGCTCCCTCGCCTTCTCGGCCGGGAGCTTTGCTACCTTCTGTGCATGGTCAAGAGCCAGCTTCTGGTCCGGGGCGAGCTCGCGCTGGTCCGCCGATCCTTCCAATAGCTCCTTGACCTCTGACAGGGTCACGTAGCGCTCCTCGGACATGTGGTGACCTCAGAGCGCCTTCTTTAGGTGTTCAGGCCTGGTGATGACCGTCTTGAGCTTGTTGCCGTCGTAGAGCTCCACGACGAACGCACGGCCCTGCTGGCCAGTGACGACGCCGGTCTTCCCCTGGAAGCGGGAGTGAGGCAGGCCGTAGTGGACGGCAGGGTCGATGACCACGCTGACCTTCTCGCCATTCTCGAAAGTGCGGAACTCATGAGTAATAGGGGTCATTCCCCTCAGGCGGGGAGTCTTCCTAAAGATCTGGCGCGTCTTGCGCCTGGTTCCTCTGGATGTCTTAACCATTTTTCATCCCTCGTTAGCGTTATCGATGATCTGTATCACGTCCAGCGCGGTTACCTGGCAGGGGACTCCGAGCGAACCGGCCAATGATGGCACCGTCCTCCCTCCGTCACCGCTTACGAACTCCTTGACATAGGTCCCGGATTCCGTTCTCAGCCTGAGGACCAGCCTGTCCTCCTCCAGCGACTCTATGGCCAGGTCCCGGATGGTCCGTTCCCTGGCAAGATCGGCCCGACGATGGGCGACCCTCGTTGGCGTCTGCTGAGTGATACGCGCCTGGATCAGCGACTTGACTACCTCATCAATCCTCTCCTTATTAACTTTACCTTGAATGGAAACCTCCGCTCGGTACTCCTTGTCGGGCGTGGCCGCCTTGATCTGGCGCACCTCCTCGCGCTTGCTCCATCGGAGCTGCGAGAAGTCCGCGAGCCCCTCTTCGTTCTCGTTGGCGAGCCTAGTCATCTCATCAAGGTCGAGGTGCCTCTTCCGGGGCTCAGCGATCTCCAGGACGAACGGGCGGCCGGTGCCGAGCATGCGGGCGTCGATGTCCTCCCGGCCCATTCCGTGGAAGAAGTGGTCCCTTCCCTCCGCCACGCGCATCAATGGATCGCCGATGATCTCCTGCACGCTGTTCTCGTACATCTTGCCGATGCCGCCGCAGCGTTCGCATCCCTTTCCGCGGCATACGCGGCACGGCCACCTGGTCTGCGGTATCTCTCTCGAGTACTTGCGGTAGCGGCCGTAGATGAACAAGGGGGCGATGTTCAAGGTCACGTGGCCGAAGCGGGTGTCCACCAGCGCCACCACGTCGGGAGATGTGAAATCGACCTCCTTGTGTATCTGAGCCTCGACCAGCTTGCCGATCTCCCTGTTCAGTTCGGCCTTGATCGGCTCGGCGGTCTCTCCTCCTACCTCGGACCACAGCTGCTCCTCGCGGTCCTGCAGGGCCGGGTCGACCCTGGTGCCGATGAGGAACGTATCATGTTCGATCTCCGACAGCTTCGAGGCGGCGGCCTCGGCGAAGCGGGGCAGCTGTTCGAACACGTCCTCGCACAGCCAGCACGATTCGTGCGGAGAAATCTCCTCGCCCCTGGCGCCGCGCTCCAGCGCCACCGCGATGCGCATGTTGCGTCCTCTTTCCTTGTTCGTGGTGCCGCTCTCGACCTGGGCGAACAGCCGCCCCAGGCAATGGTCGCACAAGTCATGATTCAGCGCCTGATCGGCCCTGGCAATGATGGTGTTCATGAATGTCACCTAATGGCGATGCGGTCGTCCGCCGTCCTCGCCCAGGTCCCCCAAAGGTGCCTGGATATATACTCCTTCCCTTGACGGGCGGCGACGAACGACGGGGCGAAGCGCTTCTCAGGAGAAGCCCATCTCGGATATGCGCAGCGTCGCCCTCGACCTCTCCAGGTACCGGTACACGGTGGCATGCTCTGAACCGCGGAGTATCATCTCCACCGCCTTCTTGGCGATGGGCAGCTGGACCGAATTGCCGATGAGCGCCACCGTCGAACCGTAGATGGACATGTTCGCTCCGGTAAGGTCCTCGATGATCCGACGGGTCTTGCCGTTCGTGCCGATCAGCCGCGAGCGCATGCGGCTGAGCTTGTCGGACTTCTTGCCCACGAAGTCGCCGATCTCCACGATCTCGAGGTACTCGTCCTCGTCCAGCAGGCGCATGGCGCGATGAGGGGCGAAACCTCTCCCGATCGCCTTGACGAGGTCCATGACCTTCAGCGAGGCCAGGGGGTCATTGGGGTTGTCGCGGATGTTGACCTCCCCCTCGGTGTCGATGTCCAATTTGACCCTGGCGCGCCTCTCGATAAGCTGCTTTGTCTCTCCTCCCTCGCCGATGAGCGCACCGACGCGGTCCTTTGGAATGCGCACCAGTCTCATTCTTCCACCTCTGTTATCTCCTTGAATATGTCCTCGCGGTCCTTAACCTTGACATCCCTGGATCGGAAGAACCGGTTGATGTTGTCGATGTCCCGGTACAGGAAGTCCTTGGCGTTGATGTGCTCGACCAGGGTCGCCTGGCCGACATCGATTATGATCGCCTGACGGCGATAGTACAGTATGTTGTACTCGCTGAGGTCAGCATGCACCAGTCCCGCTTCCTGGTACATCAGCCTCATCTGCTCCAGCAGGAACTCGTACACTTCCTCCGCGTTGTCCAGCGCAACGTCCTTGAGCAGGGGCGCGGGGGCCTTCTGCGTGCCGATGTATCTCATCACCAGCATGTTGCGGTGGAACCGGATCGGTTTGGGAACGCTCACTCCCGCGTCGTGCATGCGCTGGAGGTTGCGGTACTCCTTCATGGCCCATGCCATGATGATCTTCCGCTTGGAGCCGGCCAGGCCCCTGAACCTCTTGTCCCCTTCGATGTACGCGGATATGCGGTTGAACGTGGCATTGGACGTCCGGTAGATCTTCAGCGCCACCATCTTGCCCTTGGAATCCCGGGCGGCGAACACGTTCCCTTCCTTGCCGGTCGAGACGGGATATTCGACGGTGTCGATGATCCCCTCCTTCATGAGCTTGTAGATGCCCAACATGGTGTCCTTGTCGAACACCTCTGACATGGTCTGGCGCTCGTCACCTGTGCGGCTGTTCTGACGTAGGGCCATGACCCTATGCTCGAGGGCATCATAGGCCTCTTCCCGAGGCAATGTCATCACCTCAGAATATGTCGAGATTCTTGGGGATGGCCCTTCTGCGGTGCAGATAGCTCGCCTGGGTCTTGGTGTAGCGGTACATGATGTCGGCCTTGGTGGGCTCGAACTCCCAAGGCTTGACGATGAGGAGGTCCCCTTCCCTGATCCACATACGCTTGCGGATCTTTCCGGGTATGCGCCCCATCCTGGACACGCCGTCCTCACACATCACCTTTATGCGTGATGCTCCGAGGAGCTGGTCCGCTACCCCGAATATCTCACCTTCCTTGTGGTTCGGGAACGGGCACCGCGTGATCTCCTCGCTTTGTTCTTCGGGTCCATATTGGGTCAATGTAAGCCTCCGTGAGATGCCTGAGTGGAACTGAACCATCGGGCAAAGGATGGGCTTGACATAAACCCACCATATATAAGAATCTAAGTGAACCCCAGTAGATGGGGTGCCTTCCGCTTCTTCGGCGCCCGCTCCACCGTGCTGCCTGGCAGGGAGGGCTGGCGGGGCCTACCTCGACCCCGCCCTGACCGTCACCTTCTCCTTTCCCTTGCTTTCCTTCGATCTGCTGACCACAACCTCCGAGGGCGTCCAATCCCCGTTCAGCCGATCGCGGTAAGCGAAGGACCGCCATTCCCGGGGGACCTGCTGCTCGGGCATGTACTCCATGTTGTACGGCTGGAAGTCCCTCTGCTCCTCGAGCACCTTGTTCACGTACCCTTTCGTTTCCTCGAACACGATGGGCGTCTCGATGCGGTCTCCTCCGAGGACCTTCACCGGGTCCTTGTCCTCGAACCTCTGCAGCAGTTCCATGGCCATGTGCATGTGGCCGATCTCGTTCCTCATCATCGCTTCCCAGAACTGCTTGAACCTGGCATCGCTCTCGGTCTGAACGCACGACCAGTAGTTGTATGCCTCGTTCACCTCCATCAGGAAGTTCATCTCCAGAGGGGTCATGCTGCCATCCCCGAGGGCCTCGTACTGGGTAACGTGCTGCTCCTCCACGTCGGCGATCTCGGTGTACAGTCCCCTTGCCAGCTCATCGGGGTACATGTTGCCGTGCTCCTTGTAGAACAGCATGGTCTGCTGCTCGGCGGAGACGATGGTGAAATAGTTCATCTTCGTCTTGGGCGATGCGGTGTTCTTGTTCCAGGACTTTCGCATCTCGTCCGACGGGTGCCGGTGGTGGACCCTGGTGGGCCTCGCCGGCTTGACCTCCACCGTATCTTTGACGAACTCCCTGGCGTCGCCGCCCTCCATCTGACGGTACAGCAGCGCGTAGCGGTACAGGTGATCGAAGTCCTCCAGCAGGGCGAAGTCCAGGGTGGCCTTCTGGTACGGGTCCTCCTCGTTCTGGGCCAGGTTTGCTGTTAGGTCCACGGCCACCTGCTCGAACCCCAGCGTGGTCTCCACAATGGTCTGCTGAGCAGGGTTGAACCAGTTGATGGCCTGCTGCTGCATCGATTCCACCCGCCGCGTGTTGGCCAATGCGGTCCTGATGCCGGGGTCGGGGCTCAACCGTGCCAGCGCATGCTTGGTAAGGGTGGCATTGTTCTCGATGCCGTTCATAAGGATGATCCTGGTCCGGGTATGGGGGTCCACCGCGACCTTGTCATACGGCTCGGTGACCAGCTCCCTCCAGCTCATGGCCTGCTCCTCGATGGGAGTGCCCTTCTCGTCGAATGGTCTGAATGCAGTCATGTATTCCCTCGGACATGGAGGGTGCCAGCGTGTTTTACTTAGAGTTTGCCCGTAACAAGCGCGACCCTTCGCCCGCTGGCCATGATATCGGCGGCGCATTCCGCGAGGGGCGTCGGCATACACACGCAGCCGCCGGATGGAGAAACGATTATCATGGCATCCTGCCCAAGGGGATGCGGATGTCCTTTGTGGAGCCGGGCGTGGAGCTCATCGAGCAGTTCATCGCAGCCATCGGATATCCCGGACTGGCGATGCTCATGGCGCTCGATGCCACCATCCTGCCGGTGCCCAGCGCGGCGGTGATGGGGTTCGCCGGCTACGCCTGCTACACCGGTGAGATGAACATCATCGCCGTGACGCTGGTGGGAGCGGCCGGAAGCACCGCGGGCTCCATGCTGATGTATGCGCTGACTCGGTGGGGAGGCCGCCCGTTCCTTGACCGCTACGGTCGCTACCTGGGGCTGAAGGACGACAAGTTGTCAAAGTCCGAGATATGGTTCGAGCGCTACGGCGGACGGGCGGTGCTGATCAGTCAGCTATTCCCGGTGGTCCGCGACCTGATCCCGTTCCCGGCAGGGGTGGCGAGGATGGACGTTCGGCAGTACGCTCTGTATTCCTTCCTCGGCTCGTTGCCGTTCTGCGGCTTCCTGGCCGCGGCAGGAATGCTGGCCGGCCCGGCCTGGCAGGATGCGGTCGAGCTGATGGACCGGTACGACATCGCGCTGGTGGCGCTGTTCTGCGCCGGCCTCGTCGTATACTATGTGGCAAGGAGGCGGAAGGCGCCTCGACCGGCTTGATGCTCAGACCCTCAGGTGCGGTGTGGATTGAACGACTCCATGCCCGAGATGAGCGTTGATGTTTGACCTTATCGGGTTTCCAACGATTTGTCCGGATCACTTCTTCGGCTGCCGGTCGAAGAAGATGTTCTTGCCGGTGGCGGACAGCGGGATGCCGTGGCTGAGCGCCGCCTTGCCGATGCCAAGGCGCTTGGCGGCCACGCCGATGCGGTACATGATGCGGTTGTCCACGTTCAATTCGGAGGCGACCTTCGCTGCGGAACCCAGGGCGATGCCGAGATCAAGGCAGCGTATGGAGCAGTTGGGGCCGTCGAACACGTATGATGTGTGATGCTTGTTGAACTCCTCGCATGTAGGATGACCGCAGGCGCCGCAGTTCAGCCCCGCTCCCTTGTGCGGCAGCAGGCCGATCAGAACGACCGCGTCAGCGTCCAGGACGTTCTGCGCATCGCGCTCCCAGTTCGGCTG